>ERZ809074.11-NODE-11-length-265840-cov-21.067916_pt1 | contig 265840 bp, 213 predicted proteins | sample MGYA00520795_ERZ809074 | MGnify/ENA primary metagenome ERZ809074 (study PRJEB31570, sample SAMEA3212989) | Homo sapiens | biome: human-gut; feature: human gut; material: fecal | place: Sweden | collected 2011 ... | reverse complement strand
TTTAGTAGGTCTGCGCATTTACTGCGCTGACCGTACGAAAACATGGGTCAGCAGGCAAAAATCCCATTGCCGTAGGCAATTTTTAATGGATTTTTGCGCGTGACTGTGAAGGTACTGAACAGTTACAGTTTGAGATAAAACGACGGAACAGAACGGACAGAAGAGTAGGAGGTTCTTATGAGAAAAACGCTGAAATTTCTGATAGCATCAGGAGCGTGCCTTGTGATGGCAGGGACGGGACAGATGAGCGCCCAGGCGGCGATGAATCTGGAGACGGATGCCCCGGTCGCTGGTGCGTCAGTGGCGATCAATAATTACTATGCGAGCAGCTTGAACCCGGAAAAAGAGCTGGCGGAGGCATTTGCTTCTAAAGAAGTTCTGGCAGTGGCGGGAGCCGGTCAGACGGGCGTGGCAGGCGGCGCGCAGACAGCCAAACCGGCACAGGTGGCAGCAGAGACGAAAGCCCAGCCAAAGGAGACAACTGGCGAGACTGAGGCGGTTGTCCGCGCGATGTCCAAGTCGATCTACGATAATATCGCGATTTCCCGTGTGACCAATTATGTCAATGTTCGCGCACAGGCGAGCACAGGCAGCGAGGTAGTCGGAAAGATTTACAATAACTGTGCGGCGACAATTCTGGACACGGTGGACGGCGAGGGCGGCAAATGGTACCATATCCAGTCGGGTTCCGTGACCGGTTATATTAAAGCACAGTATTTTGCGACCGGCGAGGAGGCGTCCAAGATTGCCAGGGAAGTCGGCACAACCTACGCGAAGGTTACAAATACCTCTACGCTTCGCCTGAGAGAGACGCCGAGCTTAGAGGGCAAGACGCTGGATCTTCTTTCTGCCGATGCAGAGTATGAGGTGATCGGAGAAGAGGGCGATTTTGCCAAGATTTCCGTCGATAATGATCTGGTCGGATATGTGTATAAAGATTATATTACGACACAGGTAGACTTTAAGCAGGCAGTTTCCGTAGCTGAGGAACAGCAGCAGAAAGCTGAAGAAGAAAAACTGAAACAGGAAGCGAATGCGGCGATCGAGAACCTGGAACAGGTAAAGAAGAAAGCCGAGGAAGAGTCGAGGGCAGCGGAAACCACGGCAGCGGCGAAGGAAACCACGGCAGCTGCCAAAGAGACGACCAAAGCACCGGAGACTTCCTACAGCGGAACAATAGAGGCGAATCCGAGCGAAAGCAAGGCAGCTGAGACGAAAGCGGCAGCCAAGGAGACGACAAAGGCAGCTGAGACGAAAGCGCCGACTACCGCGGCAGCGACGAAAGCGACCACTGCAAGCGGCGTTGGACCGGGCGGTGGACCAGGCACAGGCGGTACGTCCTCTTCTGGAAATGAAGTAACAAATGCTACCCGTTCTGCGGTTGTGGCATATGCAAAGCAGTTCCTTGGAAATCCGTATGTATACGGCGGAACCAGTCTGACAAACGGCGCGGACTGTTCCGGATTTACAATGAGTGTATTTGCACATTTCGGTATTTCAACCGGACGAAGCTCGAGAGATCAGGCGGCAAAGGGCAAGGAGGTTGCGGTCAGCGCAGTACAGCCGGGCGATCTGCTTTTTTATGCGAGCGGCAATTATATCAATCACGTAGCACTTTACATAGGCAATGGACAGGTTATCCACGCAAGTACGGCAAAGAGCGGCATCAAGATTTCGCCGTCCAACTACCGAACACCGTGTAAGGCAGTTTCATTCTTAAATTAGTAAACGCAGATAAAGGAGTATATCGGTTCTTACGGAGCGATTTCATATCCGTAGGGCGCGGTGGGAATACCGCAAAATTACGTTGCCAGCGGGGCAGAAGATTTCTGATCGGTGAGACAAGCAATTTTGCGGTATTTTTTCATTTTCATAGGAAAATGTGTGCACTCGCGCGAAGCAGAAACATGTCGCAAGCGACCGCGCTCGGCGCAAGAATGTGCCAAGGCACATTCTTTTTCATAAAAAAGGAGAAAAATCATGGCAGAATTAAGAGAACTTTCTGTAAACCAGTTTGTAGAAGAAACTGCTTCGAAGGCGTCTGTACCGGGCGGCGGAAGCGTGTCGGCGATGGTGGGGGCGCTGGGTGCGGCATTGATGGAAATGGTGGCAAATCTGACGATCGGAAAGGAAAAATATGCCGGGGTGCAGGCGGAAATGCAGGCGCTGGCAGCTGAGGGCGCTGCGCTGCATGAGGAGCTGCTGGCAGGGATCAAAAAGGACAGCGAATCGTTCAATGGATATATGAGAGCGCTGAAGCTTCCGAAGGAGACGGAGGAGGAGAAAAAAATCCGCACTGCCGCCCTGCAGCAGGGGTTAAAAGAGGCGACCGAAGCGCCGCTTGCGATTGCGGAGTCAGCGGCAAAGATTTTTCCGATGGCGGAAGCGGTCGTAAAGAGGGGCAATAAAGGTGCCGTTTCCGACGGTCTGATTGCGGCGATGTTAGCCCGGACAGCGGTTGTGGGTGCGCTCTTTAATGTGAAGATCAATCTGGCATCGATCAAGGACGAAAGTTATGTATCAGAACTTGAGAAAAGAGTAGAAAAACTGGAATCGGATGCAATTTTTTGTGAAAAATCAATTTTGTGTCTTTCCAAATTGTCAGACACAGTATATAATAGATAACATTCACAACCTTTCCGGGAAATTCACAGGGGGGGATCTTCTTTACAGAAGATAAAGCAGATAACATTCACTGTGTGAAAACTTCCGGAACAGGCAAAACCGCAAAAACAGGGAGGTACAGGAGTAATGATGACAGATATTGAGATTGCACAGGCAGCGAATCCACTGAAAATCGGTGAGATTGCACAGGCGGCAGGCGTAGACGAGAAGTATCTGGAGCAGTATGGAAATTATAAGGCAAAGGTTGACTACAATCTTCTGAAAGAGACCGAGGGCAAGGATGGAAAACTGATTCTGGTGACCGCGATCAACCCGACTCCAGCCGGAGAAGGAAAGACCACGACCACGGTCGGTCTGGCAGACGGATTGAAACGTCTTGGCAAAAAGGTAACTGTAGCGCTTCGTGAGCCGTCGTTGGGACCGGTCTTTGGTGTCAAAGGTGGTGCAGCTGGCGGCGGATATGCACAGGTCATTCCAATGGAGGATATCAACCTCCATTTTACCGGTGATTTCCACGCGATCGGCGCAGCAAACAACCTGCTGGCAGCGATGCTGGACAATCATATCTATCAGGGCAATGCACTCCGCATCGATCCGAAGCGCATTACCTGGAAGCGTGTTGTCGATATGAATGACCGTCAGCTCCGCAACATCGTAGATGGTCTGGGACGCCGCGTGGATGGCGTGACCCGTGAGGACGGATATGACATCACGGTTGCCAGCGAGATCATGGCAGTTCTGTGCCTGGCACGCAATATTACGGATCTGAAAGAACGCCTTTCCAAGATTATTGTAGGTTATACCTATGACGAGGAACCGGTCACTGCCGGTGATCTGAAAGCAGCGGGCGCGATGACGGCTCTTTTAAAGGATGCCCTGAAACCAAACCTGGTACAGACCTTAGAGCATACACCGGCATTTATCCACGGCGGTCCGTTCGCGAACATCGCGCATGGATGTAACTCCGTCATTGCGACAAAGATGGCATTAAAGCTGGGTGATTACACGATCACAGAGGCTGGCTTCGGCGCTGACCTGGGTGCGGAGAAATTCCTGGATATCAAGTGCCGGATGGCAGAGCTGAAACCGTCGGCGGTCGTTGTAGTAGCGACGGTACGTGCCCTGAAGCATCACGGCGGCGTGGCGAAGGCTGACTTAAATGCAGAGAATCTGGAAGCACTGGAGAAGGGACTTCCGAACCTGATGCAGCATGTAGAAAATATTACCAAGGTATATGGGCTTCCGTGTGTCGTAGCGATCAACCGCTTCCCAATGGATACCGAGGCAGAATTAAAGCTGATCGAGGACAAGTGCCATGAGGTTGGTGTCAATGTAGCCCTGTCCGAGGTATGGGCGAAAGGCGGAGAAGGCGGCGAGGAGCTGGCAAAAGAAGTCATCCGCCTGTGCGAGACTGAGAGCGAGTTCCACTACTGCTACGAGACCGATACAACGATCGAGGAGAAACTGGATGCGATCGTGAAGAAGATCTACCACGGCGATGGCGTTGTACTCACGGATGCAGCAAAGAAGCAGGCAAAACGCCTGACTGAGCTTGGATTTGGTAACTATCCGATCTGTATGGCGAAGACGCAGTATAGCTTTTCGGACAATGCGAAGCTGCTCGGCGCACCGAAGAACTTTACGGTAACTGTCCGCAACCTGAAAGTATCCGCGGGTGCAGGCTTCATCGTAGCGCTGACCGGCGACATCATGACGATGCCAGGACTTCCGAAGGTGCCGGCGGCAGAGAAGATCGATGTCGATGAGAATGGACGGATCACGGGTCTGTTCTAAGAAAAGAAATTGGATATGAATGGAACTTAACACAACGCAAAAAGGGGAACTGCCACATGGCAGCTCCCCTTTTTGCTAGGAAACTTGTCTACTTATAGTACGAAGCGATGAATTAAAATTCTGGTTCGATCAATCCGTAGGTGTTGCCTTTACGTTTGTAAACAACATTGACCTGCTCGGTCTCGGAATTCAGGAATACATAGAAATTATGTCCTAAGAGTTCCATCTGTACACAAGCCTCTTCCGGATCCATTGGCTTCATAGCGAATTTCTTTACTTTGACGATATCTACTTCGTCGTTGGAATCATATTCTTCGTTTATGAAGAGGTCAGAGAATGCAACGGCTGCCTGTTTCTTGTCTACGATTTTATTCTTATATTTTTTGAGCTGACGCTCGATGATTTCTTCTACCAAATCAATCGATACATACATATCGTTGCTTTCCTGTTCTGCACGGATGATGGTGCCTTTGACAGGGATGGTAACCTCGATCTTCTGACGATCTTTCTCAACCGTAAGTGTGATATTCACTTCAGTGTCCTGATTGAAGTATCGCTCTAACTTTCCGATCTTCTCCTCTACAGCTGCTTTTAACCCCGGGGTAACATTGATATTTCTTCCAGTAATCTTATAACGCATAATCATCGCTCCTTTTTATTGGGATGGCTATAGTATACCACTTTTGGATGTTAAATTCAACCTTTTTCTCAAAATTGTCAACACAATTAATTGAAAAACAGGTCGAAATACTGTGTCGTTTGATTTTTCACGAATTGCTGTTGTTTTATAAGGGATTTGCGCGCGGTTTGTGCGGCGGACAATGAAATATGAAAAAAGAGTCTTGCAGGATAGGGCAGAATGGGCGTGTTTTTGCAACAGAAAAAGGTCGAAAAAGCTAGAAAAAACGGGGGTTTGGAGGCAATGCAAGGGTTCTTCATTTGTCAATAGATCTGCTTGTATTTTTGGAAGAAATATGCAAGTTTATGAGATCTGAACAAAAAAGAAATCAAAATGCGCCGGGGAAAATGGGGGCTTCGTGAACAGACGGAAATTGTGGATAATGTGGATAAGTCGGTGCAAAACTCCATTTTCCCTAAAAAAGGGAAAAAACGGGTGTGCAAAACTTATCCACAAAACTGGGGACAAAATGTGGATAATGTGGACAACAAGAAAGTCGAACATATATTTTGTGCAACTTGTCTGGTTTACCATAAAGTTGGCGGGCTGGCAGAAGAAAAAACGTTTTACCTGGATAGGCAGGGAGGCGGCGTTTTACAGCAGGTTCCTTTGTTCGTGTATGAAGGGTCTTGTTTTATGGCTGGGATTTTCCGGGTACGGCAGGTTCGGCTTATCTCAGCCGGGCGCGTGCGCAGAATAAATGTAAAAAAATCATGAAATCATTGAATAAAATCCCTGTTAGTGTTAGAATAAATAAGATTGTATAACTATACCTATACGATCTTTTCGATCTAAAACATATCATACATTGAGCTATAAAAACGAAAAAAGAATGAGAAAGCAAGAAATAGGAGAGAAAAGCATGAATCTGATAGAGAAAGTGTTTGGTACCCACAGCGAACGCGAGCTGAAACTGATCCGCCCGATTGTGGATAAGATTTTAGGTATGCGCGAGCAGATGGTTGCCTTATCGGATGACGAACTGCGCGACAATACGCGCAAGTTCAAAGAGCGCCTTGCGAACGGCGAGACGCTGGACGACCTCCTGCCGGAGGCATTTGCAACCGTGCGTGAGGCGGCGAGACGAGTATTAAATATGGAGCATTACCCGGTTCAGCTGATCGGTGGTATCGTCCTGCATCAGGGACGTATCGCAGAGATGCGTACTGGTGAAGGTAAAACCCTGGTTTCCACCGCACCGGCGTACTTAAATGCGCTGGCTGGAAAGGGCGTATTTATCGTTACCGTCAACGACTACCTGGCAAAACGAGATGCAGAGTGGATGGGCGAGGTTCACAGATTCCTCGGTCTGACTGTCGGCGTGGTTTTAAATTCAATGAATTCCGACGAGCGCCGGGAAGCTTACAACTGTGATATTACCTACGTTACCAACAATGAGCTTGGTTTCGATTATCTGCGTGACAACATGGCGATCTACAAAGAGCAGATGGTTATGCGGAATCTGGACTATGCGATCATCGATGAGGTCGATTCCGTCCTGATCGATGAGGCGAGAACCCCGCTTATCATTTCCGGACAGAGCGGCAAGTCCACGAAGCTCTATGAGGTCTGCGATATTCTGGCACGTCAGTTGGAAAAGGGCGAGGAATCAGCAGAATTTTCCAAGATGGCAGCCATCATGGGCGAGGAGATCGAGGAGACAGGCGATTTCGTAGTCAATGAGAAAGATAAAGTAGTCAACCTGACCGAGGCTGGTGTGAAGAAGGTTGAAGATTTCTTCCACATCGAGAACCTGGCGGATCCGGAGAACCTGGAGATCCAGCACAACATCATCCTGGCACTGCGTGCCAACTACCTGATGTTCCGCGATAAGGACTACGTGGTAAAAGATGATGAGGTTCTGATCGTCGATGAATTTACCGGACGTATCATGCCGGGACGCCGTTATTCCGATGGTCTCCATCAGGCGATTGAGGCGAAGGAGCACGTACATGTGCGCCGTGAGAGCCGCACGCTGGCAACCATTACCTTCCAGAACTTCTTCAACAAGTTCAACAAGAAGGCTGGTATGACCGGTACGGCACAGACCGAGGAGAAGGAGTTCCGTAACATTTACCAGATGGACGTTATCTCCATCCCGACGAACCGCCCGGTACAGCGTATTGATTACGAGGATGCGGTTTATAAGACGAAAAAAGAGAAATTCCATGCGGTTGTCGAGGAAGTGGCAGCAGCCCATGAAAAGGGACAGCCGGTTCTGGTTGGTACCATTACGATCGAGACTTCCGAGCTTCTGAGCAAGATGCTGACAAGACGCGGCATTCCGCATAAGGTATTAAATGCGAAGTTCCATGAGCTGGAGGCTGAGATCGTAGCAGATGCAGGTATCCACGGTGCCGTTACGATCGCGACTAATATGGCAGGTCGTGGTACGGATATTAAGCTGGATGAGATTTCCAGAGAACTGGGCGGCTTAAAGATTATCGGTACAGAGCGTCATGAGTCCAGACGTATTGATAACCAGCTGCGCGGTCGTGCCGGACGTCAGGGCGATCCGGGTGAATCACGTTTCTACCTGTCCCTGGAGGATGACCTGATGCGTCTCTTCGGTTCAGAGCGTCTGATGAATATGTTCAACGCGATGGGCGTACCGGAGAATGAGCAGATCGAGCACAAGATGCTTTCCAAGGCGATTGAGAAAGCACAGATGAAGATTGAGACCAACAACTACGGTATCCGCGAGAACCTGTTAAAATACGACGAGGTTATGAACGAGCAGCGTGAGGCAATCTACGCAGAGCGCCGCCGTGTACTGGATGGCGAGAATATGCGTTCCGTTATCATGAAGATGATCACGGATATTGTAGAAAACGCCGTAGATATGTCCATTTCTGATGAGCAGGAACCGGCTGAGTGGGATCTGTCCGAGTTAAATTCCCTGCTGCTTCCGGTTATCCCGTTAGAGCCGATTCAGCTGACGGAAGACCAGCAGCATATGAAGAAAAACGAGCTGAAACATATGCTCAAAGAGGCGGCAACGAAGCTTTATGAGACACGCGAGGCAGAGTTTACAAGCGCGGAACAGGTACGCGAGATGGAGCGCGTGATCCTTCTGAAAGTGGTTGATGCAAAGTGGATGGCTCATATCGACGATATGGATCAGCTGCGCGAAGGCATCGGTCTGCAGGCATATGGTCAGAGAGACCCGCTGGTTGAGTATAAGATGAGCGGCTATGAGATGTTCGACAGCATGACGGCAGCGATCCGTGAGGATACCGTCCGTATTCTGTTCCACATCCGTGCAGAGCAGAAGGTCGAGCGTGAACCGGCTGCCAAGGTAACGGGAACCAACCGTGACGACAGCACCGTGCAGGCACCGAAGAAGCGTGAGGAGAAGAAGATTTACCCGAACGATCCGTGCCCATGCGGTTCCGGCAAGAAGTACAAACAGTGCTGTGGACGGAAGCTGTACGCGAAGAATTAATAGATGAAAGAAGGCAGGCTGCCGTGATTTTGCAGCAGTCTGTGCAGAAAATTCCCGAAACTATGGCGAAATACCTGGTTCCGGGAATTTTTCCAAATATAAAAAAGAGTTACGGTCTATATGTGTGTGATCCGTAACAAAATATAACTGAAAGAATGCTGAACCGTTGAGGAAAATGGCAGCAGATAGATGAGAATGGAGAAGGTGAGAGCATGGTTGAATTAGATCAGTTTAAGTATACATTATCAACCTACGATGAGACGCTGAAAGAGGTCAAGGATTCCCTGGATCTGGAAAATAAGGAGCGCCGCATCACGGAGCTTGACAAATCAATGGAGGAACCGGGCTTCTGGGATGATCCGGAGCGCTCGACCAAGACGGTCCGTGAGGCGAAAAATCTCAAAGATACCGTGGATGGCTACAAGCACCTTGAACAGCAGTATGAGGATATCCAGGTCATGATCGAGATGGGCTATGAGGAAAATGACCCGGCGATGATTCCGGAGATTCAGGAGATGTTAGATGAGTTCGTCAAAGAATTGGAAGAACTCCGCACAAAGACACTCCTGTCCGGCGAGTACGACGGCTGCAACGCGATCCTCAAGCTGAACGCGGGCGCGGGTGGTACCGAGGCGATGGACTGGTGCAGTATGCTGTATCGTATGTACCAGCGCTGGGCGGACAAAAAGGGCTTTACGACCGAGGTGCTTGATTTCCTGGATGGCGACGAGGCGGGACTTAAGTCCATCACACTGCAGGTCAACGGCGAAAATGCCTACGGCTACCTGAAATCGGAGAAAGGCGTCCATCGTCTGGTCCGTATTTCCCCGTTCAACGCGGCTGGCAAGCGTCAGACCTCGTTCGTTTCCTGTGATGTCATGCCGGATATTGAAGAAGATCTGGATGTGGAGATTAATCCGGATGATCTGCGGATCGATACCTATCGCTCGAGTGGTGCCGGTGGACAGCATATCAACAAGACGTCCTCCGCGATCCGTATCACGCATCTGCCGACCGGTATCGTCGTACAGTGCCAGAATGAGCGTTCCCAGTTCCAGAACAAGGACAAGGCGATGCAGATGTTAAAGGCAAAGCTGTACCTGCTCAAACAACAGGAGAATGCCGAGAAGCTGTCCGACATCCGCGGCGATGTCAAGGACATCAACTTCGGAAACCAGATCCGTTCCTACGTTATGCAGCCGTACACGCTCGTCAAGGATCACCGGACGAACGCCGAAAATGGCAATGTGAACGCGGTGATGGATGGAGATATTGATCTGTTTATCAGTGCGTATTTAAAGTGGATCAGCCTGAAAAACCAGAAGACAGAAGAGGCGTAAAAGAAGATAAATCAGCCTGAATTGGCGGCACAAAAGTTTGACAGAGAAGAAAACACTCTGTCGAGTGCCGTCAGTTCAGGCTGTTTTTTTACAGATACAATTCGATTATTATGAAAAAAATAGATTGCAGAGTGTCAATAAATGTGATAATATCTTCCTGGTAAACACAAATGTATTTCTAGTGCGTACATAAGCGGAGATGGAATGGAAGAAAAGACAAAGTATTATCTGTTAAGGCAGAAAGCAGTGCCGGAAGTCCTTTTGAAGGTGGCGGAAGCGAAGAAGCTCATTGCGTCGGAAAAGGCGATGACGATTCAGGAGGCGACCGACCAGCTTGGGATCAGCCGGAGTTCCTTTTATAAGTATAAGGACGATATTTTTCCATTTTACGACAACGCCAAGGGCAAAACGATTACCATGGTGCTGCAGATGGATGATGAACAGGGACTTTTATCGGATCTTCTTCATATCGTAGCGATTTATAAGGCGAATATTCTGACGATTCATCAGAGTATTCCGGTCAACAATGTGGCGACGCTGACACTCAGCGTGGAAGTCCGCCCGGATACCGGAAATATATCGCATATGGTCGAAGAGATGGAAGAAAATTCGGGAGTACACAACGTAAAAATTATAGCCAGGGAGTAAAGATTATGATTCAGGTAGCAGTGATGGGCTATGGAACAATTGGTTCCGGAGTCGTAGAAGTATTAGAAACCAACAAAGACAAAATCACAGAAAAAACCGGCAAAGAGATTGCAGTAAAATATATTCTGGATCTGCGTGAATTTCCGGGTGATCCGCACGAAGCGCAGATTGTTCATGATTTTGAGATCATTGAAAAAGACGAAGAAGTAGAGATTGTTGTGGAGGCGATGGGCGGCGTCAATCCGGCATACAAGTTTGCAAAAGCGTGCCTGTTAGCCGGTAAGCACGTTGTGACCTCCAACAAGGCACTTGTAGCGGCACACGGCACCGAGCTTCTGGCGATTGCACGCGAGAAGAACTTAAACTTCCTCTTCGAAGCCAGCGTAGGCGGCGGCATCCCGCTTCTGCGTCCGCTGACCCAGTCTCTTGCAGGCGAGAAGATCGAGGAAATCAGCGGTATCTTAAATGGTACAACCAACTACATCCTTACCAAGATGGCAAGAGAAGGTCAGACCTTTGAGGAAGCCTTGAAGAAAGCGCAGGAACTCGGATATGCAGAGCGCAACCCGGAGGCAGACGTAGAAGGCTACGATACCTGCCGCAAGATCACGATTCTTACCTCACTGGCAACTGGAAAAGAAGTAAATTACGAAGATGTGCCGACCGAGGGCATCACAAAGATTACCGATACCGATTTCAAATATGCGGCAAAGCTGGGAACCTCGATTAAACTGTTTGGAACCAGCCGCATGGAAGGCAATAAAGCCAGCGTCTATGTATGCCCGATGATGATCGGACCGGATCATCCGCTCTTTGCAGTCAATGACGTATACAATGCAGTCATGGTTCGCGGCAATACACTTGGAACCGTCATGTTCTACGGCAGCGGCGCCGGAAAACTCCCGACCGCCAGCGCAGTCGTCAGCGACATTGTAGAGATCGCCGGACACATGGAAGACAACATCCCGACCGGCTGGACCGACGAAAAACAGCCAGTTGCACCGATGGGCGAAGTAACCTTCAGCTACTTCCTCCGACTGGCAGGCAAATCAGCCGACAAACTTGCCGATGTGCGTGCAGCCTTCGGTGAGGCAGAAACCATCGAACTCCCGGAGATGGACGAATTTGCGGTCGTAACCGGAGAAATGACCGAAGCACGCTTCCGGAAACTGGCAGCGGCATTCGAGGAAGATATCCGCCAGACGATTCGCTATACAAAATAGGATATAAAGTAAAAAGCACGCCAAAGTCATTCATGACGCGGTGTGCTTTTTAACGCAAGAAATACACAGAAAAAAGGTCCCCTTGCCAATTGTTTTATTGTAATGGACCAATCAAACTCTCATACAACTCCATTGCCTGATCAAAAAACGGCGCATATTGCGGATCCGTAATCATATGGTACACCTGGATCAGGCAGAAAAACTCAACTACTCCAAAGATGGTAGACATAACTCCCAGTATCAGCCCGACCACTGCGCTGCCGCGCCGCGGCTGTCCTTCCTCCTTGGAGAGGACAAACAGTACATTCGCCGACATTCCGAGCAGAATCGCGGCGGAAAAACTCAAAAACAGGGAGAAAAATGCGAAGATGCCGCACATCATTGACATCGTAGCATAGCGGCGCGAACGATTGCGCCGGGTTTCATTTGTATCTGAATGTTCCTTCGGAGAAGGTGTTTCATCGTAATAACTCATCGTATATCTAATCCTTTCATAACTGTGAAAAAAGAAAACAGCTACATCCTTTTCTGAAAATTAGAGACAGCCGCTGAATAGGGCAAAACAAAATCTATGCCCATCTGGCGGATTGAATCCGATAAAAGTGTATCATGAATAAAGCCGCTTGTCCAGTTAGGCATTGACTTGCGAAATATGCGCTGGAATGGTATGATTAAACAGCGTATTGATATTGAAGGAGAGTTTTTGCATGGATATTATACAGGCATTGAAAGAAGAGCTTCAGATAGGGAGAAATCAGGTCGAAGCGGCGGTAAAGCTGATCGATGAGGGAAACACGATCCCGTTCATCGCGCGCTACCGCAAGGAGGCGACCGGTTCCCTGAATGATGAGGTGCTGCGCCAGCTAGATGAGCGACTGCGCTATCTTCGGAATCTGGAGGATAAAAAGGAGCAGGTGATCGGTGCGATCCGCGCCCAGGAGAAGCTGACTCCGGCGCTGGAGAAACAGATCCGCGATGCGGCGACGCTGGTTGCGGTGGAAGATCTTTATCTTCCGTACCGCCCGAAACGGCGCACCCGTGCCGGAATTGCCCGTGAGAAAGGGCTGGAACCGTTAGCAGTCTGGATTTACAAGCAGGAAGCGGGCGGCAGCCTGGAGGCGGAGGCGGCGAAGTACGTGTCGGAAGAAAAGGGTGTTGCAGATGTTTCAGAGGCAATAGACGGCGCGCGTGATATTCTGGCTGAGCAGATCAGCGAGATGGCAAAATACCGCAACTACGCACGTAAAAAGACGATGCAGGACGGTCTTTTGGAGGCATCCGCAAAGGATGAGAAGATACAGTCGGTGTACGAGATGTACTATCATTTTTCCGAACCAGTCAAAAAGCTGGCGGGACACCGTGTGCTGGCGATCAACCGCGGTGAGAAAGAGAAGATTCTGAGCGTGAAGCTTATAGCGCCGGAGGAGCAGATTGTCCGGTATATGGAGAAACAGCTGATTATCCGCCCGGATGGGGATGCGGCGCGCGTGATGGAAGAAGTGATTCTGGACAGCTACCGCCGCCTGATCGGACCGGCGATCGAACGCGAGATCCGCGCGGGGCTGACAGAAACGGCAGAGAACGGCGCGATTCAGGTATTTGGCAAGAACCTGGAACAGCTCCTGATGCAGCCGCCGATCGCAGGATGCGTGGTGCTTGGCTGGGATCCGGCATTCCGGACGGGCTGCAAGCTGGCAGTTGTGGATGAGACGGGAAAAGTGCTCGATACGACGGTCATTTACCCGACTGCGCCGCAAAACCGCGTGGAAGAGTCGAAGGAGATCGTGAAAAAGCTGATCCGCAAGTACGGCATTTCCCTGATCTCAGTGGGGAATGGTACGGCAAGCCGAGAATCTGAGCAGATCATCGTGGAACTCTTAAAAGAAATTCCGGAGAAAGTTCAGTATGTCATCGTCAATGAGGCGGGCGCGTCGGTTTATTCGGCGAGCAAACTGGCGACGGAGGAATTTCCGCATTTTGACGTCGGACAGAGAAGTGCGGCATCGATCGCGAGACGCCTGCAGGATCCGCTGGCGGAGCTGGTAAAAATTGATCCGAAATCCATTGGAGTCGGTCAGTACCAGCATGATATGAACCAGAAAAATTTAAGCGAAGCGCTGCAGGGCGTGGTGGAAACGTGTGTAAATAAGGTCGGCGTGGATCTGAATACGGCATCGGCGCCGTTGCTCGCCTATATTTCCGGCATTAACAAGACGATTGCGAAAAATATCGTGGCATATCGGGAGGAGAATGGCGCATTTTCAACGCGCCGTGAGCTTTTGAAGGTGGCGAAGCTGGGACCGAAGGCGTATGAACAGTGCGCCGGATTTATGCGGATCCAGGGCGGCAAGAATCCGCTCGATGCGACGAGTGTGCACCCGGAGAGCTATAAAGCAGCGGAGGCACTTTTAAAGCAGCTTGGACATGATCCGAAGGAGATCGCGGCGGGCGGCATCCGCAATATCCGCAAGGAGATCGCGGATACGGCAAAGCTGGCAAAAGAGCTTTCGATCGGCGAGCCGACCTTACTCGATATCGTGAGCGAGTTGGAAAAACCGGCGCGCGACCCGCGTGAGGAGATGCCGAAGCCGATTCTCCGCACGGATGTGCTGGAAATGAAGGATTTGAAGCCGGGCATGATTTTAAAAGGAACCGTGCGGAATGTCATTGATTTCGGTGCGTTTGTGGATATCGGCGTGCATCAGGATGGTCTGGTTCACGTGTCCCAGATGACAGACCGCTATATCAAGCATCCGCTGGAGGCGGTCAGCGTCGGGGATATCGTGGAGGTCAAGGTGCTGGCGGTTGATGTGGCGAAGAAGCGCATTTCGCTGACGATGAAAATCCGGGAGACGAAGTAAACCACGGCAGATTCAGCCGTTGGTTATAGGATGCAGGAGCGCTGACTGGAATGGGGCGGCGGATAAGGCATAGAAAATTAGGGAGAAGATAAAATGGACTTACGTGTAAAAATACAGCCAAAAGAGATTTTTATTTATTCGATGTACAATTTCTGGGCGGGACTGCGTGGAATCGGATGCATCATACTGACGGTGCTCGTTATTATTGCAGCGGCAGCCAGCGAGGAACGTCTGGGAACGCAGGTGACGAATCTGGTGATTCTGGGAGTGATTGCCTTGACAGGCTTTCAGATTTTTGCAATCTGGAAACAGGCAGAGCGCACCGCCGGGGATGCGAAAACGGGAGCTGAGATTGTATTTCACATTGGAGACGAGGGCATCCGTGCCCGCCAGGCGAACTGCAAGGGTGAGATCAGCTGGGATAAGCTGGTAAAAGTGAAAAAGATCGCGGGAATATATGTGCTTTACCTGGGTCGAGACAAGGCGTACCTGATGCCGAAGCGCGTGTTCAGAGGTTCGGAGGAGCAGATTTTTCTCAGTATGCTTACAAGAAATCTGCCGCAGGAAAAGAGAAGAGGAATTCGAGCATGATGATAGAAACAAACAGCCCGGAAGAGACGTATGCGTTTGGAAAAAAGCTTGGAATGGAAGCGCAGGCAGGGCAGGTGTATTGTTTGAATGGTGATCTGGGCGTAGGAAAGACGGTTTTTACGCAGGGGTTTGCCGCGGGACTTGGAATTCAGGAACCGGTCAACAGCCCGACTTTCACGATCGTGCAGGAGTACGACGATGGGCGCCTGCCGCTTTACCATTTTGATGTATATCGTCTCGGCGATGTGGACGAGATGGATGAGATTGGCTATGAGGACTATTTCTACGGCGAGGGTATCTGCCTGATCGAATGGTCGGAGCGCATCCGCGAGATCCTGCCGGAACATCCGATCCAGATCACGATTGAAAAGGATCTGGAAAAGGGCTTTGATTACCGGAAAATTTCAGTAAACGAGCAGTAGCCGGCGACAGGAGGAAAGAGAAAATGAGAATTTTGGGAATCGAAAGCGCATCCCTGGTGGCATCGGTTGCTATTGTTACGGATGATGTGATCACGGCGGAATATACGGTGAATCTGAAAAAAACGCATTCGCAGACACTTCTTCCGATGATTGATGAGATTGTGAAAATGCTGGAGGTGCCGTTGGAAAGCATCGATGCAATCGCAGTATCCGGCGGTCCGGGCTCTTTTACGGGGCTTCGGATTGGCTCTGCGACAGCGAAAGGACTGGGACTGGCGCTCAAGAAGCCGCTGATCCATGTGCCGACGATGGATGCGATGGGATATTGTCTGTACGGGGCTTCGGCGCTCATCTGCCCGATGCTGGATGCGAGACGGCAGCAGGTGTACACGGGACTCTATCGGTATGAAGAGAAGTTCGAGATTGTGAAAGAACAGTACATTACGGATATCCATGCGTTGATTGCCGAGTTAAATGAGCGCGGCGAGCGCGTGATTTTCCTGGGGGACGGTGTGCCGGTCAACCGGGCGGTGATCGAGGAAGAGATGAAGGTGCCGTATTCGTTTGCACCGGCACAGGCGAGCCGTCAGCGAGCTTCGGCGGTGGCAGCGCTTGGCGCAGTGTATCTGGCAGAGGGAAAGACTGAGACGGCAGCCGAGCACAAGCCGGATTATCTGCGGAAATCGCAGGCGGAGCGCGAGCGCGAGGTCGCAGAGCGCCAGGGCGAGATGGATAAGCTGGCAGCCGGTATTGTGGTTGTGGAGAAGAAATAATGGCGGCAGGAACGGGAACGCAAAAAGAGCTTCGTGTTCAGATAATGGATTTACAGCCGGGGGATCTTCCTGCGGTCCGGGCACTGGAACTGGAATGCTTTTCGGATGCATGGTCGGAGAAGCTTTTACAGGATCTGCTGACGAGCAGCTGGGATAAAGCCTGGGTGCTGAAAGAGGATGAAACCGTCTGTGGCTACAGCAATTTCCGTGTCATTGCCGGGGAAGGCGAGCTGATGCGGATCGCGGTTCACGGCGCGTGCCGGGGGCGCGGCTATGGGCGCCTTCTGATGGAACGGCTGTTAAGGGAAGCAGAGGAAGAAAACGTCGAGGATATCACCTTGGAGGTGCGTGCATCCAATGCCCCGGCGATTGCGCTGTATGAGGCGTATGGCTTTCAGAAAGAGGCGGTTCGGAAGAATTATTACAGCGGGCCGACGGAAGATGCGCTGATTTATTGGAAAAGAAGCGGAAAAAGCATTGACAGATGAAATGGAAATGAGTATACTGTTTAACAGATAAAAGCGTAACACTTTACAGTGTTAAATTAAAAGAAAAGAACGGTAGGAGGTTCATATGCTGAGTCAGGTATCTATTTTTGCAGAGAATAAGAAAGGACGTTTACAGAATATTACATCCCTTCTTCAGAAGGAGAATATTAACATCTGGGGTTCGATCACGAATGACAGTGCGGAGTACGGTATTATCCGTATGGTTGTTTCTAATCCAGAGCACGCGGAGAAAGTGCTGGCGGAAGCTGGTTATCTCTGCCGTCTGACAGAGGTGCTTGGCGTCGAACTGGATGACGAGGTCGGAGCACTCAACCGTCTGTTAATTTCCCTCGAAGAGAGCAATATCAATGTGGATTACCTGTATCTCTCTTTCAATCGTGATTCTGGCAAGCCGGTTATGGTGCTTCACACGGACGATGTGAGGGAGGTCAGCATCTGCCTGACATCGAAGGGATATAAGGTACTGTAAGTATTTCCAGCACTTTCCGCTTAAAAACCGGTATAAAAAACAGTATAATGATGGAGAAGCTGTGGAGGACATGGCTTCTCCATTTTGCGTATATAGAAGAGAAAGGCGAGGAGAGCATGAGAAAATATGGAGAGAGCGGCATTCTTCTGTCGGTTGTCTGCAACCGGTGCGGGAAGAAGCTGGCGGTGAAAGAAGGCATTCTGCGCGAAGGAGCGGCGCATTTTGATGTGGCATGGGACTATTTTTCGGAGAAAGATGGGGAGGTGCATCATTTTGATCTGTGCGAGGAGTGCTATGATGGAGTGACGCGGGAATTTCTGATTGAGGCAGATAAGGAGGAGAGGACGGAACTATTGTAGAGTCGTGAGGAGGACGGAGAAACGCGGGACAGGCGGTGCGCCATCTGCGTCTCTCCTGTGAATTGGATTGCTGAATTTCTGGCTTGCAACATAGTATTTCTTTATGATATTATTAAATGATATGGGAGTTAGGAGAAAAGCTGTTTTGACAGCTTTTTGCATGACTTTTAATTAAAAAGATTTATTATGAATCATTTATTTAATAGAAAAGAGGATGTTTCATGTTAGATGTATGTTTGCTGGGAACGGGCGGGATGATGCCGCTGCCGTATCGGTGGCTGACGGCTTTGATGGTCCGCTGCTCGGGCAGCAATTTGCTGATAGACTGCGGGGAAGGCACGCAGATTGCGTTGAAGGAAAAGGGCTGGAGCCCGAAGCCGGTGGATGTGATTTGTTTTACACATTATCACGCGGATCATATCAGCGGTCTGCCGGGACTTTTGTTGACGATGGGAAATGCGGAGCGGACGGAGCCGATCACGATGATTGGACCGAAGGGACTGGAACGCGTGGTGACGGCACTGCGGATGATCGCGCCGGAATTGCCGTTTCCGCTTGAGTTTATCGAGCTGACGGAGCCGAGACAGCAGCTTCAGATTGGACCGTATGTGATCGATGCGTACCGGGTCAACCATAATGTGACCTGTTATGGGTACTCGATTTCGATTCCGAGAAAGGGACGGTTCGATGTGGAACGCGCGCGGGCGCAGGAGATTCCGCAGAAGTTCTGGAGCCGTCTGCAGAAGGGGGAGACGATCGAGGAGGAAGGCAGAACGCTGACACCGGATATGGTGCTCGGAGGTGACCGGAAGGGAATCAAGGTGGCATACTGTACCGATACGAGACCGCTTCCGGTAATTGCGGAGTACGCGAAGGATGCGGATCTGTTTATCTGTGAAGGCATGTACGGCGAGGACGGGAAAGAAGCCAAGGCGAGAGAATACAAGCATATGACATTCCAGGAGGCGGCGCACCTGGCGAAGGAGGCCCAGCCGAAGGAAATGTGGCTGACTCATTACAGCCCGTCGCTCATCCGTCCGGATGATTATATGGATAAAGTGCGTGAGATATTCCCGAGAGCGAAAGCCGCCCGCGATGGCTGGACGGCAGAGCTGGGATTTGATGAGGAGTAAGGGCGATGCAGACGGAAGAAAAGAGAGAGAATATAGAAGAAAAGAAGGAAGAACGGATGGAAATGCCAGTTTCAGGAGCATTGGAACGGGAACCAGGGAAAGCTCCGGTATCGGGGGCAGAGATTTCCGTGCGTGATACAGAAAACGGACACCCATCAGAAGATGTTTACATTCTTGCAATCGAGAGTTCCTGTGATGAGACGGCAGCTTCAGTCGTGAAAAACGGACGTACCGTTCTTTCCAATATCATATCTTCCCAGATCGATCTTCACACGCTGTTTGGCGGCGTTGTGCCGGAGATTGCGTCGAGAAAGCATATCGAGAAGATCAACCAGGTTATTGAAGAGGCGCTGACAGAGGCACATATGAGTCTGGAGGAGATGACGGCGATTGCAGTTACCTACGGTCCAGGGCTGGTTGGCGCGCTTTTGGTCGGTGTGGCGGAAGCCAAAGCACTCGCGTATGCGGCGAAGAAGCCGCTGGTCGGCGTACACCATATCGAGGGGCACGTATCGGCAAATTTCATCGAAAATCCGGATCTGGAACCGCCGTTCATGTGCCTGATCGTGTCAGGCGGACATACACATCTGGTGATTGTGAAAGATTATGGCGAATTTGAGATTCTGGGACGCACCCGAGACGATGCAGCAGGCGAGGCGTTTGACAAGGTGGCACGCGCGGTCGGGCTCGGTTATCCGGGCGGCCCGAAGGTCGATAAGGCGGCAAAAGAGGGAAATCCACATGCGATTGAGTTTCCACGGGCAAAAGTGGGCGACAATCCATATGATTTCAGCTTCAGCGGCTTAAAATCGGCGGTCTTAAATTATATTAACCATGCGAAAATGATGGGTGAGGAGATCAACGTGCCGGATCTGGCGGCTTCGTTCCAGAATGCGGTTGTGGAAGTATTGGTATCGCGCACGATCGAGGCGGCGAAACAGCACGGCTATAAGCGCGTGGCGATCGCCGGCGGTGTGGCATCCAACTCCGCTCTCCGGGCGGGCATGGAGAAGGCCTGTAAAGAGGCGGGCATCCAGTTCTTCCATCCGTCACCGATCTTCTGTACGGACAATGCGGCGATGATCGGCGCGGCGGCGTACTATGAATATAAGAAGGGCGCGCGTGCAGGCTGGGATCTGAATGCGGTGCCGAATTTGAAGCTGGGCGAGAGATAATACAAATTTTTTCAGGAAGAATTGTTTTGCGGTTAGTTTTTTTTAAATATTGATTTGACAAAAAGTGGAAAAAGAGTGTTTTAAGAGATCGTTCTGGCATGGAGGAGAAACGAGATGGAACATACATTGGATCAATTTGGGAAAGAGAAAATTACACCGCATCCGACCCGCACCGCCGCTATCGTTCTGGCAGCCGGACAGGGAAAACGGATGAAAAGCAAGATTCAGAAGCAGTTTCTCCTTCTGGAGGAAAAGCCGGTCATCTGGTATGCACTTCACGCGTTTGAGGAGAGCCGGGTCGATGATGTGATTCTGGTGACCGGGGCGGATGAGATCGCGTACTGCCGGGACGAGATTGTAGGAAAATATGGATTTTCCAAGGTGCGCGCTATCGTTGCGGGCGGAAAAGAGCGCTACCATTCGGTCTACGAGGGTTTAAAGGCGCTCGGCAGCCAGCTTTCCTATGGGGAGGGGGACTGCGTCCTGATTCATGACGGGGCGCGTCCGTTTGTGGATGAGCCGATGATTGAACGTATCGTATCAGATATACGAAGTTATAGCGCAGCAGTGGCAGGCATGCCGTCAAAGGATACGGTCAAGCTGGCGGATGCGGACGGATTTGCCTCTGTGACGCCGGAACGGGCGCATGTCTGGATGATTCAGACACCGCAGGGATTTACTTACCCGCTGATCCGCGCGGCGTATGACAAGATGATGAGTCGGGAAGAGTACCAGCAGGGAGTGACGGATGATGCGATGGTGGTCGAGACGATGACTGATCACAAGGTACGCCTGACCGAAGGGTCTTACCGGAATATCAAGGTGACAACGCCGGAGGATATGGAGGTTGCGGCTGCATTTTTAAAAAATAAAAAAAGTTAATAGGTCTATTGACAACCCTTGACTTCTATGTTATAGTACTTATCGTGTTTAACTGCCGAAGACAGCAGGTGCCGAAAGGCATAAGGTTAATACGCCTGCCGAGGGAACTGATATCGTTGTATATTTCTATCCCCCTGTCCTGCGAGTGACGGAGGGATTTTATTTTACAGAAAACGTTTACCAGGCGGTTATAGAAATAAAACAGGAGGTAAACCAATCATGGCAAAAGTTGAATTAAAGCAGCCGGTTGTTGCTGAAATCGCAGAATTATTCAACGGCGCTAAGGGCGCAGTAGTAGTTGACTACCGTGGACTGACAGTTGAGCAGGACACACAGCTCCGTAAGCAGTTAAGAGAAGCTGGTGTTACTTATAAAGTATATAAGAACACCATGATTCGTTTCGCTGCTAAGGGTACCGCGTTCGAGGCTCTGGAGCCGAATCTGGAGGGTCCGACCGCTCTGGCTGTATCCAAAGAGGATGCTACAGCTCCGGCAAGAATTTTAGCTGAGTTCGCTAAAAAAGCAGACAAGCTTGAGATCAAGGGCGGCGTTGTAGAGGATACTTACTACGATGCAAAGGGCATGCAGGTTATCGCAACCATCCCGTCCAGAGAAGTTCTTCTTGGAAAACTTCTTGGAAGCATGCAGTCTCCGATCACAAACTTCGCTCGTGTTATCAAACAGATCGCAGAGCAGCAGGAGGCATAAGACCCTTACCCGCAAAGCAGGGTGTAAGGTGCGTGAGAGCCGCATAGTAAAGCAAGAGGCCGCATAAGGCCGATTTAAAATTCAATCACAGGAGGAATATTAAAATGGCAAAGTTAACAACAGCTGAGTTCATTGAGGCAATCAAAGAATTATCCGTATTAGAGTTAAACGATTTAGTAAAAGCTTGCGAGGAAGAGTTCGGTGTATCCGCAGCAGCAGGCGTTGTTGTAGCAGCAGCAGGTGCAGCTGAGGCAGCAGAAGAGAAGACTGAGTTCGACGTAGAGCTGACAGAGGTTGGCCCGAACAAAGTTAAAGTTATCAAGGTAGTTCGTGAAGCTACAGGTCTTGGTCTGAAAGAGGCTAAGGAAGTAGTTGACGGTGCTCCGAAGGTAGTTAAGGCTGGCGCTTCCAAGGAAGAGGCTGAGGAGATCAAGACTAAATTAGAGGCTGAAGGCGCTAAAGTTACCTTAAAGTAATTTAAGTAATTTCGCATAGAGCTAATTGCATTACAGATGGGGAGTCTGGCGTGTGCGTGAGCGCATGCCAGGCTCTTTTTATTTCATGGGAAATTGCGTCCTATGAAATAAAACGCTCCGCGAAGATGCAGACTCTTTTTTAAACGGGGGAATCAAATCAAGATGGCAGAGAAGACAAGAAATGAAACGGCAGCAGATGAGGAACTTAAAACGCTTCGGGAACGGCTTAAGGCGTGCGAATTTCTGCTGATTGGGCTTGGAAGCGAATGGGAGAAGGCGGTAGGCGCGGAGGTACAGGAGGCATACCGGGCGCTGGCATCGATGACAGAGGGGAAGGATTATTTTATCGTGACAACCGCAAAGGATGCGCGCATCTTTGAAAGCCCGTTGGATGAAGCGAAAATCACGGCGCCGTGCGGTAATGTGAACTGGCTTCAGTGTTCGAAAGGCTGTACGAAGGATATCTGGGAGCGCGGCGAGGTGGCGGATGGTATCTGCCCGCACTGTGGGGCGCCGCTGACAGAAAACACAGTTCTGGCGAATCCGTATATCGAGGAAGGTTATTTGAAAAGCTGGAATCTCTACCGGGAATGGCTGGCTGGAACCTTAAACCATGCGCTTCTGATTCTCGAGCTGGGAGTGGATTTCAAGACGCCGACCGTCATCCGCTGGCCCTTTGAAAAGACGGTCTTTTTTAACCGCAAATCGCATATGTATCGGATAAACCAGAAGTTTTACCAGATTGTCGGAGATATTCAGGAGAGGACCGTATCGATTCCGCAGAATTCGGTCGGCTTTATCCGCAATTTTGCTTCCTGCGATTGAGAGTCCGCTTAGTCACTGGGCACGTATGCGTGAACAGTAACGTCCACTTATCTGCGGAGGGGACATTTGGGAAGCAAAACTTGAGAAACCGCTTCGATTGTGATAAAATGGAACCATCGTTTGACAGAAAACGACAGAAAATGACATGGACGAGAGGATAGGGCAATGGGAGCAATCAGTAATGACTGGCTGGCTCCGCTCAGCGGAGAGTTTAAAAAGCCATATTACAGAAAGTTATACGATACTGTGAAACGGGAATATGAGACGCATGTTGTATATCCGGATGCGAATGATATTTTCAATGCATTTGATTTTACCCCTCTTTCCGAGGTAAAGGTGGTTATTTTAGGTCAGGATCCCTACCATGGTCCGGGACAGGCGCATGGGCTTTGCTTTTCGGTAAAGCCGGATGTGGAAATCCCGCCGTCCCTGGTGAATATTTATCAGGAATTGCACGATGATCTCGGCTGCTACATCCCGAACAATGGCTATCTGACGAAATGGGCGAAGCAGGGAGTCATGCTGCTGAACACTGTTCTGACCGTCCGCGCGCATCAGGCAAATTCCCACCGTGGAATCGGCTGGGAGGAGTTTACGGACGCTGCGATCAAGATCTTAAATGAGCAGGACCGTCCGATGGTATTTATTCTGTGGGGACGTCCGGCACAAGCGAAGAAATCGATGCTTAATAATCCGAAGCATCTGATTCTCGAAGCACCGCATCCGAGCCCGCTGTCTGCGTACCGCGGATTTTTCGGCAGCCGCCCATTCAGCAAGACCAATGAATTTTTAAAAGAACATGGTGTTGCCCCGATCGACTGGCAGATAGAAAACGTGTAGGAAGGAGCAGACATGAGTTTTGTTGAGATTTTAAAGGTAATTGTACTGGGAATTGTGGAAGGTTTCACGGAATGGCTTCCGATCAGCAGTACCGGGCATATGATTCTGGTGGATGAGATCATCCATCTGGATGTCAGCGAGGCGTACCGGGAAGTGTTTATGGTTGTCATCCAGCTGGGTGCGATTCTGGCGGTTATGGTGCTGTATTTCAATAAATTGAATCCGTTTTCACCGCACAAATCGATGGCGCAGAAGCGCGGTACAATCCGTTTGTGGATAAAAATTATTATAGCCTGCATTCCGGCAGCAGTGATTGGGCTTCCGCTTGACCATTTCATGGATAAGCTGATGAACGGCTATGTCGTAGCAGCGATGCTGATTCTCTACGGCGTTTTGTTTATCGTACTGGAAAATCGAAACGTGCACCGTCATTTTCCGATTGAGCGCGTGACGCAGATTTCGTTCCAGACAGCGGCGCTGATCGGCTGTTTCCAGGTGCTGGCGATGATTCCGGGTACTTCCCGTTCGGGCGCGACGATTCTGGGCGCGATGCTGATCGGCTGTTCACGTCCGGCGGCGGCAGAGTTTTCATTCTTCCTTGGGATTCCGGTTATGTTCGGTGCGAGTTTTTTAAAGATTGTGAAATTTTTCATTCAGGGCGGCGGATTTTCTTTCGCGGAGTTCATTTATCTGGTTCTTGGTATGGTGGTCGCATTTGGCGTGTCCGTGTACTCGATCAAGTTCCTGATGGGATATGTCCGCAAGCATGATTTCAAGTTTTTCGGATATTATCGGATTGTGCTTGGTATCGTGGTGCTGTCCTACTTTGGTATTTCGGCTCTAGTAGGTTAAAATGTACGCTCGGAGTCTTTCCTGCACTTGCTTTTGCGGCTGGCGGAAAGATTCCGAGAGCACATTAAATAGAAAAAGAGGATTCAGACCTGACAGAAATGCGGAGGTCTGGATCCTTTTTTGCGTTCATATAATACATGGAAGCGGAAACGCAAATATAAAGGGGATGCCCTGTCACAGTTCAGGGCTGACACGTCTAAAATGGTAAATCGGATCATTCAAAATAAGGGTTCCATGAGGAAAAAACTGCTCTGCCTGTGCACGGCAGTGCTGCTGGATTTGTGTTTCTTAGGAATCGTGTGCAGGCTGGCAGTGGGGATGCAGTGGGAAGATTTGGCGGAAGTGGAGCAGGCGGACCAGACGGTTTCCTCCCCGGAATGCTTTTCCGGAGGGGAGCTGGCGCTGACCTTCGACGACGGACCGCACAGAGTGTACACGAAAAAGCTGCTGGACGGCTTGCGCGAGAGGGGCGTGAAAGCCTCTTTTTTTCTGGTCGGGGAAAATATTCCGGGTAATGAGGAACTGGTGCGACAGATGGCTAAAGACGGTCATCTCATCGGGGTTCACTGCATGGCACATGTGGATCTGGCGCGCCAGCCGATTGAAAAGAGCGTGGAGGAGATTCGGGAGACGGCCGATTGGATCGAGGCGGTCACGGGAAAACGTCCGGAATACATACGTCCGCCGTATGGTTCATGGAGTACGGAGCTTCAGGAGAGAGTGTCGATGACGCCGGTGTTCTGGGACGTCGATACGCTGGATTGGAAAAGCCGGAATACGGCGCGGATTGTGAAGCATATCTGTAAAAATGCGGCGGTTCACACGGTGGTGCTGATGCATGATGCATATCAGACTTCGGTCGATGCAGCGCTTGAAACGATTGACACATTGACGGCGGAGGGATATACTTTTGTTACAATAGAAGAATGTCTGATTGATTGAGAGGATACGATGGATTTATTTGATTATATGCGGAAAAATACGATCGAGCAGGAGGCACCGCTGGCATCCAGGCTGCGCCCGTCCACGCTTGACGAGGTGGTGGGACAGAAGCATATCATAGGAAAGGATAAGCTTTTGTACCGGGCGATCAAGGCGGATAAGCTCGGATCGCTGATTTTTTACGGACCGCCCGGAACGGGCAAAACGACGCTGGCGCGCGTGATTGCCAACACGACGAGCGCGCGTTTTGAGCAGCTCAACGCGACGGTGGCGGGGAAAAAAGATATGGAACAGGTCGTGCAGGATGCCAAGGATGCACTGGGGATGTACGGAAAGCGCACGATCCTGTTTATCGACGAGATTCACCGCTTTAATAAGGGGCAGCAGGACTATCTTCTGCCGTTTGTTGAGGATGGTACGATTCTGCTCATTGGTGCGACGACGGAGAATCCGTATTTTGAGGTCAACGGGGCGCTGATTTCCCGATCCCGTATTTTTGAGCTGAAACCGTTGGAAAATGCGGATATCCGCGAGCTTTTAGAGCGGGCGCTCCATGACAAGGAAAAGGGTATGGGAAGCTATCGCGCGGAGGCGACGGACGAGGCGCTCGATTTTCTGGCCGATATGGCAGGCGGAGACGCGCGCGCGGCGCTCAATGCGATCGAGCTTGGTATTCTCACAACGGAACGGAGTGAAGATGGTCTGATTCACATCACACTCGATGTAGCACAGGAGTGCATTCAGCGCCGTGCCGTGAAGTATGACAAGACGGGGGACAACCATTACGATACGATTTCAGCGTTTATCAAGAGTATGCGCGGTACCGATCCGGATGCGGCAGTTTATTATCTGGCGAAGATGCTGGATGCAGGCGAGGATATCAAATTTATTGCGCGGCGTATCATGATCTGTGCATCGGAGGATGTCGGCAATGCGGATCCGCAGGCGATTCAGGTTGCGGTCAGCGCGGCGCTGGCAGTGGAGCGGATTGGTCTGCCGGAGGCGCGGATTATCCTGTCGCAGGCGGCTACCTATGTGGCGAGCGCGCCGAAGAGCAACGCGGCGTATATGGCGGTCGATGAGGCACAGGAGGCGGTCAGGTTAAAGGGCAACTTTACGGTGCCGTCCCATCTGCGCGACTGCCATTACAGCGGGGCGGAGAAGCTGGGGCATGGCGACGGGTACAAGTATGCACATGATTATCCGAACCATTATGTGAAGCAGCAGTACCTGCCGGATGGACTGGAGGGCAGCACATTTTACCGCCCGTCAGAAAATGGGTATGAGAAGAAGATTGGGGAGTGGCTGCACTTCCTGAAGGGCTCTGAATGAGAAAAGCTTCTTTTCAGATAGATTTTGAGTTGAGATGGAAAACAATTTTCATATATTTCTGAATTGATATGTATGAAGAAAATGTTTACTTGAATTTTTATGAAAACCGTTTATAATAAAACCAAGGTGGCTGCAGGATAAAGAGCAGTCACAGCATAAAAGGCTATGTTAAAAAGGTATGCCGGGCAGGTATCTGCCTGTCCGGTTTCGTGTAAGTACCTGGAAGACATCCACACGTTTCTTATTTCTGATTTTTGAATCCCAGAGAATATGACACAATTAAACAGGGTAAGGAGAATTATATGAGAGAAAAATTAAAGACACTCCCTCTGGTGCAGCTTCGGGAAATGGCGAAGGCACAGGGGTTAAAGGGGATCAGCACCCTGAAAAAGGCGGAGATCATAGACAGGCTGTGCGAACTTGAGAAGCCGGCGGAAGGGGGACAGAAAGAAGAAACGCCCCAGGCTTCTGTCAGTGAGCATCCGGCTGGATCGGCGGAACCGGCAGAGAGAACGGAAATGCACGTGCAGCCGCGCAGAACTGATGCAGGGCAGAATACATCGGCACAGACGTATTCGCAGCCGCGGAGATCTGCCAACGGAGAACGGGCTGCGGGAGGGCAGAATTCCAGCTATGAGCGCCGCAGCGAAGGCGGATACCGCCGGAATGAATACGGCTCCTATACACGCCGTGAGAATAATAATACCCGTTATCAGGATAACCGCAGACGCGAGTACACGCAGCGAGAGGGGTATCAGAGAAATTCCTATGTGCCGCGTAACAATTACAATGAAGCGATGAGCGCAAGAACCGAGTATAGCCAGCCGGAACATACCGCACCGGCACCGCAGATGGCAAAAGCAGCCTCCGAGTACAGTCAGCCGGAACGTACCGCGCCGGTGCAGCAGATGGAAAGCACCCGTACCGAGGTGGAAAATGCACGCATGGAGGATCTGAAAAATGAATTTCAGGAGCTGGACAGCGGCATCGAGGCGAACGGAATCCTGGAGGTTATGCCGGATGGATTTGGATTTATCCGTTGTGAAAACTTCCTGCCGGGTGAAAATGACGTCTATGTGGCGCCGTCCCAGATCCGCCGTTTTAATCTGAAAACTGGTGATATCGTGCGCGGAAGCCGTCGTGTGAAGTCGGCGACGGAGAAATTTGCCGCATTATTATATATTAATTCGGTCAATGGATACCCGACCAGCGTGGTGGAAAAACGTCCGAATTTTGAAAATCTGACGCCAATTTTCCCAAATGAACGTCTGCACCTGGAATATCCGGGGGTTAAGACTTCCATGGCGATGCGCGTGATGGATCTGCTGTCTCCGATCGGAAAAGGACAGCGAGGCATGATCGTATCCCCGCCAAAAGCCGGAAAGACCACCCTGTTAAAGCAGGTGGCGACGACCATCACAAAGAACCATCCAGAAATGCACCTGATCATCCTTCTGATCGATGAGCGTCCGGAGGAGGTGACAGATATCCGTGAGACGGTAACGGGAGAAAATGTCGAGGTCATCTATTCGACGTTTGACGAGCTGCCGGAGCGTCATAAACGTGTGTCGGAGATGGTAGTAGAACGGGCGAAGCGCCTTGTCGAGCACGGAAGGGACGTTATGATTCTTTTAGACAGTATCACCCGTCTGGCGAGGGCTTACAACCTGGTGGTTCCGCCGAGTGGACGAACTCTTTCAGGTGGTTTGGATCCGGCAGCGCTGCATATGCCGAAGCGCTTCTTCGGTGCGGCGAGAAATATACGCGAGGGCGGCAGCCTGACGATTCTGGCGACCGCGCTGATTGAGACGGGCAGCCGTATGGACGATGTTATTTACGAGGAATTTAAGGGAACCGGCAACATGGAGCTGGTGCTTGACCGTAAACTTTCCGAGAAGCGCATCTTCCCGGCGATCGATATCCTGCGTTCCGGTACGCGAAGAGATGATCTGCTTCTTTCGTCCGCCGAGGCGGAAGCGGTCGATATCGTCCACAAGGCGACCAACACGCAGAAACCGGAGGATACCGTCGAGCGAATCCTGGATCTGTTTGCCAAGACGAAGAACAATGCGGAATTTGTGGAGATCACGCGGAAAAAGGGGTCATTTTACTAAAAATCATGTTTCACCAATAGCGCATCTGTGAGGACTTTCTTCAAGGCAGGAAAACAGGACTGTAAGAAGAAAAATAGTATTGAAAAATAGATAAAATTGCTTGCTAAAAAGTACGCATCATGATATAATTATAAGGCTGTATTAACAGACGGTAGTTCTGACATCCGCGTGAGTCGTCCTTACGAGTGGAAGGAACGCTTAAATGATGGAATAGCGTGCCTGGGTGTGCAGAGCTTTATATAGAGCCGTTTTAAGACGGCTTGCAACTAAAAAGCGGTCGGAAATCGCAATGAAAAATTCAGAGAGGTGAAAGAAATGAGAGAAGGAATCCATCCAGCCTATTATCAGGCAAAAGTAGTTTGCAACTGTGGTAACGAGTTCGTAACTGGTTCTACCAAGAAAGACATCCACGTAGAGGTTTGCTCCAAGTGCCATTCATTCTACACAGGCCAGCAGAAAGCAGCCGCTGCCCGCGGACGTATCGATAAGTTCAACCGCAAGTACGGCATCAACGCAGGCAAATAAGTTTGAACCATGTAAAGGTTGGGTTTTAGTGGCGACATTAAACTCAGCCTTTTTGTTTTCTTCTTTTTTTATTTTGAAAGGACAGCATGAAGTATTCAGGAATTGGCGGTCAGGCGGTAATTGAAGGCATCATGATGATGAAAGGTGAGGACTATGCAGTGGCAGTCCGCCGGCCTGACAAAGAGATAGAAGTAAAAAAAGACACATACCAGAGTATCACGAAAAAAGCGAAGATTTTACAGCTTCCGTTTGTACGCGGCGTGTTCCGGTTTGCAGATTCGATGATCATCGGTATGCGGAGTCTGACGTATTCCGCCAGCTTTTTTGAAGATGACGAGGATGCAGAGCCGGGAAAATTCGAACAGTTTTTAGACCGCGTGTTCGGCGAGAAGCTGGAGAGTGCGATCATGGCAGCTGTTCTGGTAATTTCGTTTATCCTGGCAATTGGTATTTTTATGCTCCTGCCGCTGGGAATTGCGAACCTGTTTAAGGGAGTTATCACATCGGATCATCTGATGGCAGTGCTGGAAGGTGTGATCCGGATCGCGATTTTTATTATTTATATTAAACTGGTTTCGCGGATGGAGGACATCCGGAGGACCTTTATGTACCACGGGGCGGAGCACAAGTGCATCAACTGTGTGGAACACGGACATCCACTGACGGTAAAATATGTGCGTGAGAGCTCGAAGGAGCACAAGCGCTGTGGTACCAGTTTCATATTGATTGTCATGGTGATCAGTATTCTGATGTTTATGGTGATCCGGGTCGATACGATCTGGATGCGGATTCTGAGCCGTATTATTCTGGTTCCGGTCATTGCGGGTATATCATATGAGGTATTGCAGTGCGCCGGACGGAGCAATTCGAAGTTTATGGATCTGGTGAGCCGTCCGGGTATGTGGATGCAGGGACTGACGACGAAGGAGCCGGATGACTCGATGATTGAGGTGGCGATCGCGGCGACCGAGGCAGTTTTTGACTGGAGAGAATACCTGACGGAGAATTTCCCAGGCTGGGAAAAGCAGCTGGAAGAGTCATAAATAGAACACGGTACGACAGAGGGGATGAGTCGATGAGCGAGGAAAACGGAAGAACAGACCTGACCTGGAGAGAGCTGTTGGATGAGGGCGGCGCGCGCTTAAGTGAGGCGGGTGTGCCGGACGCAGGGACGGATGCCTGGTATCTGATGGAAGCGGCGTTCGGGATTGACCGGGTGCATTATTATCTGGATCAGAACCGTCCGATCCATGCGGAACGCCTGGAAAAGGGCTATGGGCGCTATCAGGAAATGCTACAGAAACGGGCAGAGCGCATTCCACTGCAGCAGATTCTGGGAATGCAGGATTTTATGGGAATGACATTTTCTGTCGATGAAAATGTCCTGATTCCGCGCCAGGATACGGAGACGTTAGTTGAGCGGGTTCTTCGGGATTACCCGGAAAAGGATCTGAAACTTTTGGATATGTGTACCGGATCCGGCTGTATCGCGATCAGCCTTGCCGTGCTTGGCGGCTACCAGAACGTGACGGCGGTGGATATTTCCGAGGCGGCGCTGCGCGTGGCAAAGAAAAATGCGAGACGTCTCTTTTTGATTCAGAAGGGAACTGCGCGGTCAGAATCGTTTCAGGTATCGGAGGATCCGTGGTGCATCCGCCTGAAAACGTGGCTGGCAAAGGGACCGCGCCTGCAGGCAGAGATCGAGGAACACAGCCTGACACTTTTGCAGAGCAATCTGTTTCAGGCGGTGGAGGCGGATGTCATGTACGATGTGATTGTGTCGAATCCGCCGTATATCCCATCGGCGGTGATCGACGGTCTGGAACCGGAGGTACGCGACCATGAGCCGCGGCTGGCGCTGGACGGCAGCGAGGACGGTCTGTATTTTTACCGGGTTCTGGCGCTGGAGTGCAGCAAACATCTGAACAAGGGCGGCTGCGTATATTTTGAGATAGGATATGACCAGGCGGAGGCGGTCAGCCGGATACTGACCATCGCCGGGTATCGGGAGATAGAAGTGATAAAGGATGAGCCGGGGCTAGATCGCGTGGTAAAGGCACGGTGGAACCGTTAGACGATAGAGGAGGATATCATGTTTGACAGATTGGATGATTTGCTGATCCGTTATGAAGAGCTGATGGAAGAGCTCGGCAGCCCGGAAGTGGCAAGCGATACAAATCGTTTCCGCAAGCTGATGAAGGAGCAGTCAGATCTGGCTCCGATTGTGGAGGCATATAAAGAGTATAAGAAGGCAAAACAGGACGTAGAGGACAGTCTGGCGCTTCTGGATGAGGAATCCGACGAGGAGATGCGCGAGATGGCGAAGGAAGAGTTAAATGCTGCGAAAAAGCGCATCGAAGAGCTGGAGCAGGAATTAAAAATTCTGCTTCTTCCGAAGGATCCGAACGATGAAAAGAATGTTATCGTCGAGATCCGTGCAGGTGCAGGCGGCGATGAGGCGGCATTATTTGCGTCCGAACTGTACCGTATGTATGTGCGCTTTGCAGAGCGCAACCGCTGGAAAACTGAGCTTGTCAGCGTCAGTGAAAATGGAATCGGCGGCTTCAAGGAGGTCGTTTTCATGATTACCGGCCAGGGCGCTTACTCCAAGATGAAGTACGAGAGCGGTGTCCACCGCGTACAGCGTGTGCCGGAGACCGAGTCCGGCGGACGTATCCATACCTCGACCGCGACGGTTGCCGTGATGCCGGAGGCAGAGGATGTGGACGTTGTCATCGATGATAAAGATATCCGTATTGACGTTATGCGTGCGTCCGGAAACGGTGGACAGTGTGTCAACACGACTGACTCCGCGGTACGTCTGACCCATATTCCGACCGGTATCGTGATCTACAGCCAGACTGAGAAATCGCAGTTACAGAACAAGGAAAAGGCGTTCCGTCTTCTGCGTTCCAAGCTATATGATCTGGAGCTGGAGAAACGCCAGAACGAGGAAGCGGCAGAACGCCGCAGCCAGATCGGTACCGGTGACCGTTCCGAGAAGATCCGTACCTATAACTTCCCGCAGGGACGTGTGACCGAGCACCGCATCAAACTGACCTTGTATAAGATCGATTCGATCATGGACGGCGATCTGTATGAGATCATTGACAGCTTAATTGCAGCCGATCAGGCGGCGAAGCTGGCGAAGATGAATGAGGGCATCTAAAGGATTAGAGAAAACGGAAGGGGGATCCTATATGGAAAGAAGAGATAAAGTCAATTATTATTTGGATCTGGCGGAAATGGTTTCGCAGCGGAGTACCTGTCTGCGAAAGCACTACGGGGCAGTGATTGTGAATAACGATGAGGTTATCTCGACCGGCTATGTGGGCGCCCCGCGCGGACGGAAAAACTGTTCCGATATTGGTCGCTGCATCCGCGAGGAGCTTCATGTGCCGCGCGGCGAGCGGTACGAGTTGTGCCGCAGTGTCCATGCCGAGGCAAATGCCCTGATCAGTGCCTCCAGAGAGCGCATGATCGGCGCGTCGCTGTATCTGACCGGTGTCGATGCGAGAACCGGCGGGTATGTGGAAAAATCGAGCTGCTGTTCGATGTGCAAGCGCATGGTAATCAATGCCGGAATTGAACATGTCTATATCCGTGATACGAAAAATGAGTACCGAAAAGTCGATGTAGAAGATTGGATTCGCGAAGATGAATCGCTGGAAGGAAAATTTGGGTACTAAGAAGCGCACAGGAGACGGCGCTGCCCGCTGGGCACGCCGCATCTTCTGTGCTTTTTTGATCGTGATTGGATGTCTGGTTCTGGCGGATGGTGTGGGGGATGCGGTTAGAAGGGCGGAAAACAGAGATTCACAATCTGAAGGAAATGTAGAGCAGAATATATCTGGAAAATCTGATTCAGATGCGTCAGAGCCGATATGGCAGCCAGATTTCGCAGCCTTAAAATGTCAGAATGCCGACGTCATCGCCTGGATTCGCATTCCCGGTACTCACATCGACGAACCGATTGTCCAGACAACCGACAATGAATCGTACCGCAGCATCGGGCTGGATGGAAAACCGAATCCAGCCGGGACTGTCTTTCTGGACTGCGAGAGTGCACCGGATGCATCGGATTTTCATTCGATTTTTTACGGGCATCATATGAAGGATGGAAGCCGGTTTTCCGAGCTGATCCGCCTGAAAGACGAAGATTTCTTCCAGAAGCATCGGACGGCGTATCTCTATTTCCCAGATGGGAAAAGGCGGACACTCCGTCTGATTGCAGCGCTCACTGCGGGCAGTCAGGGGGAACGGCGTAGGACGGAATTTGCGGATCGGTCGGAGATGCATCCTTATATAGAAGAAATGACGGAGGGATGCTGGTTTCGCGAACTTCCAGACGAGGAGGTTTCCCACTTGTATTCCTTTGTGACGTGCAGTTATGAATTTGCGGATGCGCGGACGATTGTGTATGCAGTGGATGAATGATGCTTATGGATTGTACGTTACTGTACACGCATACGTGTCCAGTAACGGAATTTGCCGTGGCTTCGCATTTAAATACGGCAAATTCCTGCTGCCACCACGTTTTCTTACGGCACTTTCGGTTCCAAAAGTGCCTACCCGTGAACAGTTACGATTGTACAATGCAAGAAAGAAGTGCAAAGCAAATAAATTTGCAAGCAGCAGGCAAATGTGGTATATTACTTATAGTGATGAGATCTGCCTTTTTTTAGAAAAGAGGCGTGAAAATAAAACATATGAGGAGAACAAGATATGAAGGGTATCGTTTTAGCAGGCGGTTCAGGCACACGCCTTTACCCGCTGACACGCGTAACTTCCAAACAGCTGCTTCCGATTTATGACAAACCGATGATTTACTATCCGATCTCTGTTCTGATGAATGCGGGAATCCGGGATATTCTGATTATTTCGACACCGGATGACACACCGCGTTTTAAGGAATTGTTGGGCGATGGACATCAGTTTGGTTTACATTTAAGCTATGCCGTGCAGCCAAGTCCGGATGGACTGGCACAGGCATTTATCATCGGCGAGGAGTTCATCGGGGATGATTCCGTAGCGATGATTCTGGGGGACAATATTTTCCAGGGTCAGGGACTTGTGAAACGCCTGCGTGCTGCCTCTGCCAAGAAAGAGGGCGCGACTGTATTCGGCTACTATGTCGATGATCCGGAGCGCTTCGGTATCGTAGAATTTGACGATCAGGGCAAGGCGATCTCTATCGAGGAAAAACCGGAGAAACCGAAGTCCAATTACTGTGTAACGGGTCTGTATTTCTATGACAACCGGGTAGTAGAGTATGCGAAACAGTTAAAACCGTCTGCCAGAGGCGAGCTTGAGATTACCGATTTGAACCGCATCTATCTGGAAAATGGCGATTTGGATGTCATTCTTCTGGGACAGGGCTTTACCTGGCTCGATACCGGTACACATGAGTCCTTAGTTGAGGCAACCAATTTCGTTAAGACAGTAGAGACCCACCAGCACCGCAAGATCGCGTGCCTGGAGGAGATTGCGTACTTAAACGGCTGGATCAGCAAGGAAGAAGTGCTGGAGGCATACGAGGTATACAAGAAAAACCAGTATGGCAAATATCTGAAAGACGTACTGGATGGGAAATATGTTGATAAAATACATCAGAATTAAAAGGAGTTAAAACAATGAAGATTATCGTGACAGGCGGAGCCGGATTCATCGGCGGAAACTTCGTACACCATATGGTAAATAAATACCCGGAGTATCAGATCATCAATCTGGATCTTCTGACCTATGCGGGCAACTTAGAGACACTGAAACCGGTAGAGGATAAGCCGAATTACAAGTTTGTACACGGCGATATCGCAGACCGCGACTTTGTGTTTAAACTCTTCGAGGAAGAAAAGCCGGACATCGTAGTAAACTTTGCAGCAGAGAGCCATGTAGACCGTTCCATCACGGACCCGGAGGCGTTTGTCCGTACCAATGTCATGGGAACGACCACCTTGCTGGATGCGTGCCGCACCTATGGAATCAAACGTTATCATCAGGTATCGACCGATGAGGTATACGGCGATCTGCCGTTAGACCGCCCGGATCTCTTCTTCACGGAGACGACCCCGCTTCATACCTCCAGCCCATACTCTTCTTCCAAGGCGAGTGCGGATCTGTTTGTACTGGCATACCATAGAACCTACGGACTTCCGGTGACAGTATCCCGCTGCTCCAACAACTACGGTCCATATCATTTTCCGGAGAAGCTGATTCCACTGATGATCAGCCGTGCGCTGGCAGATGAGGAACTTCCAGTGTATGGCGACGGCGCGAACGTCCGCGACTGGCTGCACGTATCCGATCATTGTGAGGCGATCGATCTGATTCTCCACAAGGGACGCGTCGGTGAGATTTACAACATCGGCGGACACAATGAGAGGACCAACCTGGAGGTTGTTAAAACCATCCTGAAAGCGCTGGACAAGCCGGAAAGCCTGATCCGTTACGTCAAGGATCGTCCGGGTCATGACCGCCGTTATGCGATCGATCCGACCAAGATCGAGACGGAGCTTGGCTGGAAGCCGAAATACAATTTTGACACCGGCATTCGTCAGACGATCGACTGGTATCTGAACAATCAGGACTGGTGGAAACACATTTTAAGCGGTGAGTACAGCCAGTACTTCGAAAAAATGTATGGAGATAGATTATAATGAGAGTATTAGTGACAGGCGTTAAAGGCCAGCTTGGCTATGACGTGATGAATGAGCTGAAAAAACAGGGTCTTACTGGCATCGGTGTGGATGTCGATGAGATGGATATTACCGATGCAGAGGCATGCCGCCGCGTGATCACCGAGGCAAAGCCGGATGCAGTGATCCACTGCGCTGCATATACTGCAGTAGACGCAGCAGAACAGAACATGGAACTCTGCCGTAAAGTCAATGCCGGTGGAACGAGAAATATCGCTGAGGTCTGCAAAAGTCTGGACATCAAAATGATGTACATCAGCACCGATTATGTATTTAACGGTCAGGGCACCCGCCCGTGGGAGCCGGATGACCACCGGGAACCACTCAACGCCTACGGTCAGTCGAAGTATGAGGGTGAGCTGGCAGTCGAGGAGCTGGTAAAGAAGTTTTTCATCGTCCGTATCGCGTGGGTATTTGGCGTGAACGGCAAGAACTTCATCAAGACGATGCTGCGCGTTGGCAAAGAGCGCGGGGCAGTCAGTGTTGTGGATGATCAGATCGGTTCCCCGACTTACACATACGATCTGGCGCGTCTGCTGGTTGATATGATTCAGAGTGACAAATATGGTCGTTACCATGCGACGAATGAGGGACTTTGCAGCTGGTATGAGTTTGCAGTTGAGATCTTTAAGCAGGCGGGCATGGATGTCAAGGTGACGCCGGTCAGCACTGCCGAGTATACAGCTGCTTATCCGGGTCAGGCAAAACGCCCGATGAACAGCCGGATCAGCAAAGAAAAACTTTCGGACAACGGATTTGAGCGCCTTCCGTCCTGGCAGGATGCGGTAGGCCGCTATCTGAAAGAAATTCAGTAAAAAATGTGCAATCAGACATAGAAAGCAGCAGCGGCAGAAAGTGTGAAGCGCCGTTGGCTGCAGGATTTTCTTCAGGTTGGAATTAAAATTGTAGAAGGTCATGTATGTTAGTGGGGGATTTCCATAAATGTACATGACCTTTGGACTCTGTATTTGATGATGTAGGAGGAGCTCTCAAAATGGGTAAATATTTTGGAACAGACGGATTCCGCGGCGAGGCAAATGTGACGCTGACCGTGGAGGACGCCTATAAAGTAGGTCGTTTCCTGGGCTGGTACTATGGACAGAAGACGAAAGCAGATCGCTGCCGGGTCGTGATCGGCAAGGATACGAGACGCAGCAGCTATATGTTTGAGTATTCGCTGGTATCGGGACTGACCGCTTCCGGCGCAGATGTCTATCTGCTTCACGTGACAACCACTCCGAGTGTATCGTATGTTGTACGCACCGAGGAGTTTGACTGCGGTATCATGATCTCCGCAAGCCACAATCCATACTATGACAACGGAATCAAGGTCATCAACGGACGCGGCGAGAAACTGGAGGAGGAGACGATCGAGAAGATTGAGTCGTATCTGGATGGCGAGATGGGCGAGATTCCATTTGCCAAGCGCGATGCGATCGGACGCACCGTTGACTATGCGGCGGGACGCAACCGCTATATCGGTTATCTGATTTCCCTGGCAACACGGTCTTTCAAAAATATGCGGGTAGGTCTGGACTGTGCAAACGGAAGCGCTTCCGCGATTGCGAAAAACGTATTCGACGCACTGGGCGCGGAGACACATGTCATCAACAACACGCCGGATGGTCTGAATATCAATACAAATTGCGGTTCCACTCACATCGGGGGACTGCAGAAATATGTGGTTGAAAATCATCTGGATGTTGGATTTGCTTATGATGGAGATGCGGATCGCTGCCTGGCAGTGGACAGTGAGGGCAAGCTGGTGGATGGCGACAAGATCCTCTATGTATGTGGAAAATACATGAAAGAACAGGGCACGCTGGTCAACAATACGGTTGTCACCACGGTTATGTCGAACTTCGGTCTTTATAAGGCATTTGAGCGCGAGGGTATTTCTTATGAGAAGACGGCGGTTGGCGATAAGTATGTCTATGAAAATATGTCCCAGAACGGTCACTGTCTGGGAGGCGAGCAGTCGGGCCATATCATTTTCAGCAAGCACGCGACGACCGGAGATGGCATTTTAACATCATTAAAGCTGATGGAAGTGATTCTGGAGAAGAAAGAAACACTTGCAAAGCTGGCTGATGAGGTACAGATTTATCCTCAGGTTCTGAAAAATGTCAGAGTCAAGGATAAAGAGGCGGCGCAGGCAGACCGCGATGTGCAGGCGGAGGTTCAGAAGGTATCGGATGCGTTGGGCGATACCGGTCGAATCTTAGTTCGTCCGAGTGGTACGGAGCCGCTGATCCGCGTGATGGTCGAGGCACCGACGGATGAAATCTGCGGAAAATATGTAGCACAGGTTGTAGAAATGATAGAAAAAAAGGGACTGGCAGAGTAAGACATGAGAGAGCAGCTGACAGAAAGTGATGTAAAGAAGATTCAGGAAGAGATCGACCATCGGAAGCTGGTGGTCCGCAAAGAGGCGATCGAAGCGGTCAAGGAGGCGCGCGCACAGGGTGACTTGAGCGAAAACTTCGAATATTATGCTGCTAAGAAGGATAAGAACCGGAATGAAAGCCGTATTCGCTATCTGGAAAATATGCTGAAGCATGCTAAGATCGTATCGGAAGAATCCCGCCCGGATGAGGTCGGAATGAATGATACGGTTACCCTGTATTTTGAGGATGACGACGAGGAAGAAGTATACCGTCTGGTAACGAGCATCCGGGGCAATTCTCTGGAAAACCGGATCAGCATCGAGTCGCCGCTCGGAAAAGCGATCGAAGGACACCATGTGGGTGACCAGGTGGAAGTGAAGGTCAACGATAAGAGCAGCTATGTGGTGGAGATCCGGAAGATCGAGAAAACGGGAGAAGAGGATTCGGATCGGATTCGTAGTTATTAGTTGCAATACAAAGGAGAGTTTTGATTACTATGAAATTTGAAGAATTATGTGATGCACGTTATTCACTTCGTAAATTTGACAGCCGGCCGGTTGAGGCGGAAAAATTACAGAAAGTGCTGGAGGCAGGACGCAAAGCCCCGACGGCACATAACTTACAGCCACAGCGCTTTTTCGTGATGCAGAGTGAGGAGGCTCTGGCGAAAGCAGATACGTGCACCGCGTGTCATTTTCATCCGCCGGTGGTTATTGTGGCGGCATACGATCCGGAGATTGCCTGGAAACGGGAAGAGGACGGCAAGAACCACGGAGAGATCGATGTGACGCTGGCAGTTTCCCAGATGATGCTTCAGGCAGCCGATCTGGGACTGGGAACGACGTATGTCGGCATGTTCAATACGGAAAAGCTGCTGGAGCAGTTCCCAGAGATGAAGGGCTTACAGCCGACGGCCTATCTGCCGATTGGATATCCGGCAGAGACAGCTCATCCGTCCAGGCTGCATGCAGATCGCAAGCCGCTAGAAGAGCTGGCAGTATTTCTGTAAAATATAGACAATCCGTAACTGTTCAGTACCTTCACAGTCACGCGCAAAAATCCATTAAAAATTGCCTGCGGCAATGGGATTTTTGCCTGCTGGCCCATGTTTTCGTACGGTCAGCGCAGTAAATGCGCAGACCTACTGAACAGTTACGACAATCCTTTATTTACCATAATCCTTAATCGATACAGTCTGTTTCCTGAAAAGCTGGGAGGCAGAAACGCCGCAAGCGACCGCGCTCGGCGCGAGAATGTACCAGGGCACCTTCTTTTTTATGGACTCTATGTCAATAATTGGTGTGGGACTCGTTAGAATCCCGTCCTATTACTGACTTTAGAGTCTTTTTTTATTTCATAGGAATTGCGTCCTATGAAACAAAAAACGCTCCGCGAGGATACGCACTCGCGCGAAGCAGAAACATGTCGCAAGCGACCGCGCTCGGCGCGAGAATGTGCCAAGGCACATTCTTTTTCATGCTGATTCCAACATATGGGGAAGTATCATTACTGTTCACGCATACGTGCCCAGTAACGAAGCATCCACAGAATATGTAACGATATATCTTGCAATCCATGTGCATTTAAAAGTATAATAAAAAAATATGAAGAGAAGCATGAAACGATGTAAGATGAGAAAAGGAAATGGTATGTTATTAAGAGAATATTTAAAAGAATGGACCAAAGAAGACTTATTAAACGAAGCAAGAAGCTATGAGTTAAAGAACTGTTCCCGGCTTAAAAAGGATGACCTGATTGACCGAATTGTAGAATATTTAACGACGGAAGAGGCACTCCGGGGCAGACTTTCATGTCTGACGAAAGAGCAGATGGTGCTTTTTTGCAAAGCCTGTACCGAGCCACAGAAAATTTCTGCAGAAGAGATTATGGATGGAATGCAGTTATATAAATACGTACTTGGAAGTTTTGAGGAAGTGAGTGACTGCTTTACTGTCTTTGAAGAGATTGCACAGGGTTTTAGCGGGATTGACGATGAGGCATTCCGGGCGGTTCAGAGCAAAAAAGGCTGGCTGATGAAGTGTATCAGCTTCTTTATCGATTATTATGAGATTGCGCCGCTGGAAATTTTGTATGAACTGTACAAATTGAAGGTGAAAGGCACGATCGAAGAAATGATTGGGATGCTGGAGGAAATGCCGGAGGACATCACAGAATCCTGCATTTTCCCGATGGAGAAACTGGGAATGCAGGACCTGCCGAAAGAGAATCCGCTTTATTCCGAGAGGGGTTTGTATGTACATCTTCCAGTTTTTGAGGGTGATGGACTCACTGCTTTGTTGAAACAGCAGCAGAATAAAAAATTCTATATTCCGTCTGCACAGCAGTTGGATGAAATCTGTCAGAAAGGGTATGAGGCAGGTGTACTGGCTTATAAGGAGCTGGAGTCCTATTTCATAAAAAAATTGGATGTGCCGTATGAGAAAGCGGCTAGATGGTGCTTTGAGACGTGGACCAGCAGTTATGAAGGAAAATCACCGGCAGAACTGATGAATAAGATGCATGAAGAAGGGGTTGTCTTCCAGAGCGAGCAGCAGATGGGCGAATTTTTAAGACTTCTCATGGATGCGTTCAACAATACGAGAACAAAAGAAAACCGCGGAAATAAACCGTGGGAATTAAGTGAGAGAGGTATGATCGGCGGCATGCCGGCGATGGTGCCGGAAATGTCCCAGCCAGCACCGGTAACCGCGAAAAAGGTGGAGAAGATTTATCCGAATGATCCGTGTCCTTGCGGATCTGGGAAGAAATATAAGAAGTGTTGTGGAAGAAATTAATACTCAGAGGTGAAATGAAAAATGCAGCAAGAGAGGAAAGAAATATCTGGCAAAGCTAATACGATCGCTGGTTTTTCCATCCCTCTGTATCTAGGCATCTTGGCGCTGGTGGTGGTCTGTATGTATATGGACTGTCTTCCGGCAGGCTTGGTCGGCGGCATGATTGCGCTGATGGTGCTGGGCGAGGGACTCAATTTTTTAGGAAATCATACACCGGTTGTGAAAACGTACCTGGGCGGCTCGGTCATCTGTATTCTGGGGGCGGCGGTCATCCAGGCGCTAGGGCTGATTCCGGAGCAGACGCATGAGATCCTGGACAATTTTGTCAACAAAGAAGGATTTCTGGTCTTCTATATCTCAGCGCTGATCACAGGAAGTCTTTTCAATATCGACCGCGGGCTTCTGATCCGCGCAACAGTGAAACTGCTTCCGACAGCTGTCATATCGCTGGCAGTCGGCGTGATACTTTCAGGTCTGCTCGGTATGGTGATGGGGGATAGTTTTCTGGAAGGCATCCTGTATATCGGTATTCCGATGACGAGCGGCGGCATGACGGCGGGGGCAGTGCCTCTGTCGGCAATGTATTCGTCGGTTCTGGGGACGGATGCCGGACAGATCCTGACGCGGATCGCACCGGCGACGGTGCTGGGAAATTGTGTGGCGATCATTTTTGGCGGTTTAGCCAATAATATCGGAGAGCGAAAGCCATCCCTGACCGGAAATGGCTGCCTTGTCAATGACGGTCACGAAGTGAAGAAACAGCCTCCGATGAAACCGACCTTCGCACTCTTATGTACGGGGCTTATCATTTCAATGGCATTTTATGAACTGGGGGCGCTCTGCCATCATTTTATTTCGATTGTACCGACGTATGCGTGGATGATTGTAGCAGTTGTGATTGTGAAGGGAACGGGAATCCTTTCAGAGCGCCTGGAGGACGCGGCGAGAGAGTGGGGACAGTTTGCGATCCATAGCTGGACAGCGGCGGCGCTGACCGGAATCGGGGCGACGCTGATTGATTTAAAGACGATTTTACAGACGATCACTCCGTTTTATCTGCTCAGTGTCGTGCTGATTGTCGGGGCGATCACACTGACCGCCGGATTGATCGGCATCAAGATGGGATTTTATCCGCTGGAATCATCGATCGCAGCGGGGATGTGTACGACGAACATGGGCGGTTCTGGAAATGTGGCGGTGCTCAGTAGTTCGAAACGGATGGAACTGCTTCCATTTGCACAGATTGTGACGCGTTCCTGCGGAGCACTGATGCTGACGATCGGGGGCGTGCTGATACAGCTGCTGGCGAGGTAAAAAAGAATTGTGATTGACAGAGAAATGTGTCTGATAGAGGGAAAATAAGTGAAAACAGGGGAATAGAGAAATAGGGAAAAGCTGGGAGGTAGGTCTTATGAACATATTCATTGCGATCATGCTTGTATTTGCGGCAGCCGGGCTTTTGGATGAGATACTGGGAGGAAAGCTGGGGCTGATGCCGAACTTTGAAAAGGGGCTTGCCACGATGGGGGGTCTGGCGATGTCCACGGTCGGATTTTATGCGATCGGAGTTACATATGTGCAGACGCACGCGGAAGCGATTGCGGAGGCGGCAAAGCATATGCCATTTGATCCGGCGCTCATTCCAAGCTGCCTTCTGGCGCCGGATATGGGGGCGCTTGGCATGGCACAGAAGCTGGCGGCGACACCGGCGCTGGCGGCATTTACCGGTGCGATGGTAGCAGGCAGTCTGGGAATGACGGTCGGATACCAGCTGCCGGTCTTTCTGGCAGCTGTTCGAAAAGATGAAATAGGAGAGCTGATGCGTGGATTCATCTTCGGTCTGATTGCCATACCGTCTGGTCTGGCGGTCGGAGGTCTGATGCTGGGTCTGCCTGTCCGTCAGCTCTTTTTTAATATGATCCCGGTGCTGGTGCTGTGCATGGTGCTGATTGCGGCATTTGTGCTGGTTCCGGCGCTGACGATGAAGATCATGATTTTCCTCGGAAATGCGATCCGTATTTTTAGTTTTCTCCTGTTTGGTGTGGCTGTCTTCGGAATTTTCATGCCGAAGTATGCGGTTGTCGAGAACGCCTTGATTGAGGAAATGCTTTTTATGGTACTCCGGATGGTCATCGCAGCGTGCGGCGGTCTGGTGCTGTCGCAGGTGGCCTTAAAACGTCTCCAAAAGCCGATCCAGCGTATCGGGGCGGTCCTGGGTATCAATGAGGAGGCAGTTGTCGGACTGTTCCTTTCCTTTATACAGAGCCTTGCGATGCTGCCGTTGTTTTCCAAGATGGATAAGCGCGGAAAAGTATTAAACGCCGCTTTCTCTGTTGCAGGCGCCTATGTGGTAGGCGGTCAGATGACCTTAGTAGCATCCCTGATACCGGGAAACTGGGTAACAGCCTATATGATCAGCAAGGTGCTGTCAGGTGGACTGGCAGTTGCCCTGGCGGTTATTTGTCTGAGAAGGTCAAAAATGATAACAGAGTAGAGAGGAATATCTGATATTGAGATAAGGATAAAGAAATAAGAAAGCCCCGGCAGTTTCGCTGCCGGGGCTTTCTGCCCTTTTGGGGCTATATCATTTTCATAGAAGGCATTCATATGATGCAATGAAGACTATTAGAGTTGTCAAACGGTTGCGAGCAATTAACAGCAGCCACAGCCTCCAAAGCTCTGCTCGGTTCTCTCAATGATCTCGTTCTGAAGCGGTTTATCCAGGTTACGGAAGTAGTCACTGTATCCGGCTACGCGGACGATCAGTTCTTTGTATTCCTCCGGGTTCTTCTGAGCTTCAATCAGAGTCTGGCGGTCGATAACGTTGAACTGCATATGATGTCCGTTCATAGCAAAGTAGGAACGAATCAGAGCAGCCAGGTTGTCAATACCCTTCTCGCCTGCGATAGCAGCCGGAGTAAACTTCTGGTTCAGCAGAGTACCGCCGGTCTCACAGTGATTCATCTTGGAGCAGGATTTAACAACGGCGGTCGGTCCGTTGATATCAGCGCCCTTTTCTGGGGAAATACCCTCAGACAGCGGGATATGTGCCAGACGTCCGTTCGGGCTTGCGATCATAACATCACCGAAGTATACGTGGCAGGTGGTCGGAAGCATATCTACATGATATACACCGCCTCTGGTGGTAGGTCTGCCGGTGATATAATCTTTGTACTCGTTGAATACGCTTACCATGATGTCATCTGCATAATCATCATCGTTGCCGTATTTCGGAGTCTTATTCTTAACCAGGTTCAGGATATCCTCATGACCCTTGAAGTCGTCATTCATAGCGTCGATGAGTTCTTTCATGGTAAACTTCTGATTGTCAAATACGTTGAACTTGATAGAGGAAAGTGCATCGGAAATGGTTCCGATACCAACACCCTGGATATAGCTTGTGTTGTATCTTGCACCGCCTGCGTTGTAGTCTTTACCTTTCTTGATACAGTCATCGGTACAGATGGAAAGGAACGGAGCTGGCATCATTTCTGCGTAAATTCTCTCGATAACCAGGTTGCCGCGCATCTTAACATCAATGATGTACTCAAGCTGTGTCTTGAATGCGTTCCACAGTTCGTCGTAGGATTTGAAGTCTTCTGCCTTGCCGGTGTGCGGTCCGATCTGTTTTTTGAACATTACATCGTAGCCATCATACAGAGCGAGCTGTAAGCACTTCGGGATGTTTAAGTAACCGGTCAGCCAATAAGCCTCGGTTCCCCAGGCACCGGTCTCAACACATCCGGAGCATCCAGCGTTTCTTGCATCTACCAGAGATTTGCCCTGATTTACCAGCTCCTGAATCAGCTCATCGGTATTGTAGAATGCCGGCTGACCCCAGCCCTGACGAGCGATCTCGCAAGCTCTCTTTAAGAACTTATCCGGAGTAACTTTGGAAATCTGTACGTTGGAGTTCGGCTGGTTCTGTCTCATATCTTCCATACAGTCAAGGATTAAGTAAGAAACAGCGTTAACTGCATCAGTACCATCTTCCTTCACACCGCCGGAGTTGATGTTTGCGAAGTCTACGTATGTACCGGACTCTTTTAAGGTTACGCCAACCTTAACCGGAGCCGGAGAGTTGAACAGTTTAACCCAGAGGCACTCAAGAAGCTCAAGAGCTCTTGTATCATCCAGAGTACCTGCAGCGGTATCTTTCTCATAGAACGGAATCAGATGCTGATCCAGACGACCCGGTGTAAATGCATCCCACGGGTTTAACTCGGTTGTAACACCAAGGTGTGTAAACCAGTACATCTGAAGTGCCTGCCAGTAGGTCTCAGGTTTGTGCTCCGGAACAACCGCACAGTTAGCTGCGATCTGCTCGAGCTCTGCTTTTCTGACCGGATCCTTCTCCTCAGCAGCTTTCTCAAGAGCCAGATCGTGATATCTCTTACCTAAGATAATGATAGCATCGCAGCAGATATCCATAGCGCGAAGCTCCTGCTCTTTGTCATAAGCTTCTGGATCATTGAAGTAGTCAAGCTCTTTGATAGCCTGCTCGATCTCTTTCTTGTAGTCGCCGTAGCCCTTGATGTAGAAGTTCTTGCCGCCGGCTGTATGACCCGGTCCACGCTGCTCCATGAACTCGGTGAACATACCAACCTCATAGCAGTCTCTCCATTCCTGGGTCATAGCTTTTAAGAGATGTTCTCTGACTGCACGGTTCTTCCAGTATGGAATAATTTCTTCTTCCTGAAGTTTCAGATCGTCTTCGGTAACGGTGAAGTTAACCAGTTTACGGTCATTCATGATGTGCATATCTTCGATAGTATGACAGCACAGCTCCGGGAATGTCGGTGAACACTGCGGGTCTTTACCCTTTTCACCAACTAACAGCTCATCATCGCCTAAGTAAAGAGTTTTCTTAGAGAAGTACTCTTTCAGAACAAGAGCTCTTAAAACCGGTACGGATACAGAACCTTCGTACTCTTTGTAAACATCGGTTTCGATTTTGGCTCTTTCCAGATCCAGATGTGGCTGGGTGGAATGGCTGAGTCTTCTCAGTCTTTTAATTCTCTCGGTGCATCCGCGATCGTTGTCCTTTAACAGACCTTCTGGTGTGTTGATTACGAATGAAGTATCAATTTTCTCTGCCATTTAAATCATCCTCCTATATTGACTTTGTCATATCCCTGTTCTACGAACATGGACTTAAAGTGTTCCATAAGCTCGGACACCGGTACGCTCATCTCATCATCATGGTACTCCATGTCGAGGCTGGCGTATTTACCCTTTCCGATGTCATGATAAGGTAAAAGGTTTACCTGACGTGCGTGAATATTGTTTTCTTTCAGGAAATGGATGACACTTTCAATGTGTTCATCGGTTGCATTGACCTGCTGGATAATCGGAAGCCGGATATAAAGACCTGCGCCTTCATCACTTAATTTCTTTAAGTTCTCAAGAATCAGTGAATTGTCAACGCCGATATACTTCTTGTGGTCTTCCGGATCCATCACTTTGATGTCGTAGAGAAAAACATCTACATAAGGAAGAATTCGCTTCAGATTCTCATAGTCTGTGTAGCCGCTGGTGTCGATGAAAACGCTGACACCGTTCTCGTGGAGCTTGCGACAGACCTCTTCCACATAGTCCATATGCTGGGAAGCCATAACTTCACCGCCGGAGAGTGTTACACCGCCGCCGGATTGTTCATAGAAGATTTTGTCCTTCATTGCTTCTTTGACAAGTGCATCTACCGTGTATTCCTTACCGGCTAACTCCCGGGCTTCTGTGATGCACCAATCGGTACAGACGCCGCAGGCGGTACACTTGGAACGGTCAAATACAATCTTGCCGTCTACGATGGAATTGGCTCCCTGTTTACATTTTGCAACGCATCGACCACAGGCGGTACATTTGTGCCGATGAAAAATCAGTTCCTTATAATAATGCTGACTTTCCGGGTTGTGGCACCACATACAGTGTAAGGGACATCCCTTGAAGAAAATCGTGGTGCGGACACCATCGCCGTCGTGCGTTGAAAATTTCTGGATGTTAAATATGTAAGGAGTTTCTGCCATCCTTTCCCCCTCCTTTGCAAAAACTAGACTGTGTTCTAGTTCTGAGTCTATAATACTACAACCAACTCAAGAATACAAGAGTAAATTGAAAAAAATGTATTAATTTAATTTTTAACAGACGAATCTGAAAAATAATCATCCGATCACGCTGAAACAAGCGGAATGCGGAATGACTATAAAAGAAAATTAATATAACATATAAGATATCATAGAAAATGAGGGCTTACAATCGGCAAAAGTGAGGATATTATGCATGAAAAGAAAGTGAAAATTGTAGAAAAGATAAAATGATTTGAATATTCATAAAATATAAAACAAAAACAAAAAATTAAGCACAGTTAAAAGAGCATCGCACAAATATGAAAAGGGAAAATCAAGATAGAAGTGAAAAAAGACTAAAAATCCAGAATAACAGTAGAAAAGAGCAGTAGAAAACAAAAAACAAAATAAATAAGAAGCTTGAAAAAATTTCGCTCATGTGAAAGTTGCCCGGTTGACAAGAGGAATTTTGACATGGTATAGTAAAAATGTATAAGGATGTTTCGGGAAGTATTAGAAGAACCCGGACAGCAGAAGCCAGGAAAACTATATTTCGAGCTGAAAAACCTAACACAGTATATTGTCAGGGTTTACAGCCAATGGGTATCAGGGGAAACTCGGATGCCTCCCGCATTTGGAAAGAAATGCATTGGAAAGAGAAGTAGGACCTGCTGCTTATTAGGAAGAAAGGCAGCTGGTAAAAGGCGGCGCATCCTCTGCCAGAGTCTCGTTCCGATGAAATGTTTTTCAGAGTATTCTTAAACAAAAGAAGGGAGAAGAACAATTTTATGAAGAAGACAAACAGAATCGTTGCATTGGCAATGGCAGCCATGACGGCATTGTCTATGACAGCCTGCTCCGGAAGCGCAAAAGAGACGACGGAGGCGGAAAGCGCCGCAGAGACAACCGCAGAGGCTGCTGAGGAAAGCAGTGCAGAGGAGACCAAGGAAGCATCCGGAGAGACGCTTCTGATGGCAACGACGACCAGTACCGATAATACAGGTCTTCTGGATTACTTAAAGCCAATTTTTTTAGAGGATACAGGTATTGACTTACAGTGGACGGCAGTAGGAACCGGTGATGCGATTCAGAAAGCAAAAGATGGTGAAGTCGATGTGATACTGGTTCATTCTAAAGCAAAAGAAGAAGAATTCGTGGAGAGCGGCTACGGTGTAGAGCGCTTCCAGGTTATGTATAATGATTTCGTGATCGTAGGACCGAAGGATGGTCCGATTGCAAAGACGGATGATATCAACGCTGCATTTAAACAGATCATGGACGAGCAGCTGACATTTGTGTCCCGTGGAGACAACTCCGGTACCCATAACAAGGAGACCGGAATCTGGGAGAAGCTGGGAATTACAGATTATGAGAGCAATCCAAACTATGTATCGGCAGGCGCTGGAATGGCTGATACACTGGCGATGGCAGATGAAAAAGGCGGCTACTGCCTGTCTGACCGCGGTACCTGGCTTGCCAAGAAGGCAGATTTCCCGGATATGGATATTGTATGTGAAGGCAGCAAGGAACTTTTAAACCAGTACGGCGTTATCGCAGTAAATCCGGAGAAATATCCGGATGTCAACAACGAGGCGGCGAATACGTTTATCAAGTGGATCTGTTCTCCGGAAATCCAGACGCTGATCGGTGAATACGGCGTAAAGGAGTACGGCGAGCCGTTATTCTTCCCGAATGCAGAGCAGAAGTAGAATACTGCCGGATGATATGTGGCAGTGCTGGGATTAGCGTATTTAAACGAATAAAGCAGGCAGTTGAACCTTGCAGAATTTATAATGTATAAACAGGAAACCGGAGAAGGGAGGATGCACTTTTTCCGGTTTTTCTGTCATTAAGAATTGAGAAAATGAGAACGCCTGCAGAACATAAGGTGTTTCAGTGAATATGCTGGGAGAAAAAATATGGGAAACCTGTTTTCAAAATTTTTTGGTACGGTCGGAGTGATAGATTCTATCCGGGTAACGCTGGTGATGTCTTTCTGGTCAACCTTGATTGCGTCCATGCTTGGAATTTTTCTGGGACTTGTGCTGGAGCAGACGAAATTTCCAGGAAAAAAGCTGGTAGTCCGCGTGAACCGGACCTTGATGGGAGCACCTCCGGTCGTCATCGGACTGCTCACATATATGCTTTTGAGAAAAAAAGGTCCGTTTGGGGCGCTTCGATGGGTATTTACGATCAAAGGAATGGTGGCAGCCCAGGTTCTGATCATCACTCCGATCGTCTGTGGAATGGTATATTCATATGCGGTCCGCACGGCGCCTTCGATCCGGGCGTTTGCCAGGACGATGGGAGCTGACCGGCATCAGACCGCGCGGCTTCTGCTGCGTGAAATGAAAAATGAAATTTATTTTGCGGTTGTGTCTGGATATGGGCGTTCCATCAGTGAGGTCGGGGCGGTCTTTCTGGTAGGTGGAAATATAAAAAACAGCACCCGTACAATGACGACTGCGATTTCAACCCTGAAAGGTGCAGGCGATTATTATGAAGGGGTATTTTTGGGAGTGATCCTGATGCTTCTGGCATTTGCGGTACAGACATTGGCAGAACATTTCAGACAGGAGGAGACACCGGATGAAAATCTCTAAACTGCAAAAGAAGATAGGTCAGTTTACGCTTCAAATCGAGGAACTGTATCTGGAGAGCGGGAAGGTTCATGGTCTGATAGGAACCAATGGCTGCGGAAAAACAACTCTTTCTAAGCTGATACAGGGGATATTGGTTCCGGATGGCGGGAGGATTGATTACGAGGGACTGACACCCCGGGATATTACGATGACAACACAGAGACCGTATCTTTTGCATGATACGGTGTATCAGAACCTGATCTATCCGCTGAAAATACGGGGAATCCGCCCAGATGAAGCGAAGATGGATGCCTGGCTGGAACGATGTGGACTTTTGCAGAAAAAAAATCAGTATGCTCGTTCCCTGAGCAGCGGAGAACAGCAGAAATTATCATTTATCAGGGCGCTGGTATTTGACCCTGCGTTTGTGATTGTTGATGAAACGCTTTCCAACCTGGATCCTGACAGTACAGAATTGTTTGAACAGCTGATGCGGGAGCAGCAGACGAAAAATAAGATGACATGGCTGCTAATCAGCCATCAGCTGGTGCATGTCCGCAAGATTTGTGACCAGGTACATTTTATGGAGCAGGGGAAAGTTCTGGTGTCCGGAACACCGGAAGAAATCCTTCTTCACCCGTCGCATCCGTCCATCCGCCGGTATCTGGCAGATACGGAGGTTTCATATCGTGAAAATGAAAAAAATTCAGAAATATGAATATAAATGCGAGGCGATTGCGCTGAATATGAAAAAAATGGGAAGAGTTTTGCTTGGGATGATTGACACAGTTTGTGAAAATGTGGTATAATTTCTGGTAGAAAATCATGAAAAAGAGAATTGTCGCACGAGAGCGGCAGTTATACAGAGTTGATTTCGAGCTTTTCTGCCTAAGCTGTGAACCGATTGACAGGATGGAAGAAAAGCCAATGGGTATCCGGGGAAACGCGGGTGCCTCCCCGCATCAGACGATGCATTGGAAAGGAATAGCTCTCGGATGACCGGGATGAAGACCCGGAAGTTCTGGAAAAGAGCAGTAAATTCCGCCAGCGCAAGCAAAGCCTGATGTAGATAAGTGCATATCAGCAGAAAGCCATAAGAGGCAGACTGCATCATCAGGAACGGATACAGAGAGCGGAATGTTTTCTGTATTCGTTTTTTGTTTCATTCGGAGAGGGCGGTCTATGAATCAAAAGCACTTCGCGTGGATGCGTACCTTCGCAAAGAAGAATCATGCCGCAAGGGAGGAACTATGAAGTTATTGAAAGTTGATACGCTGGTGCAGGCGCGGGAACGTCTGCTTAAAGCGGCAAAAGAATGCCTGCCAGAAACGGAGCAGGTTGCGCTTGCAGATGCATCTGACCGTATTTTAGCAGAAGATATTGTCTCTGGGGAAATGATTCCGGCATTCCGCCGTTCCAGTGTAGACGGGTATGCAGTCTGTTCCAAGGACACGGCGGGCGCAACGGAAAGTATCCCGGTTTTTCTGAAGGTGCTGGAAGAAGTAGAGATAGGACATCCGGCGGTATCAAAGATTGAACCGGGTACCTGTGCCTATGTGCCGACCGGCGGCATGGTTCCGGAAGGGGCAGATGCCATGGTGATGGTAGAATACAGTGAACGGTTCGGAACAGATGAGGTTGCCCTGTATGAAAATGTTCCGTATGGGAAATGCATCGTGCTTCCGGGAGAAGATGTAAAAACCGGGGATATAGTCCTTAAAGCGGGAACCCGGATTGGTCCGGCGCAGGCGGGAACATTGGCAGCGCTTGGCGTGGTTCAGGTTCCGGTTTTTAAACCGTGGAAGGTGGCAGTTCTATCGACGGGCGACGAACTGGTCAGGATCGATCAGGTTCCTGGACCGGGGCAGGTGCGGGATATTAATACATGGGCGCTGTCCTGTTATGTGAAGAAGACAGGTCTGGAGCTTGTTTCGGCAGAGGCGGTGAGGGATGAAGAGGTACTTTTAGAGGAGAGAATCAGGGAGGCGGTCAAAGCCTGTGATTTGATTCTGATCTCCGGAGGAAGTTCCCAGGGAAAGAAAGATATGACGATGGAGATATTAAACCGTATCTCCAAGGAGGGAGTATTTACCCATGGGCTGGCACTGAAACCGGGAAAACCGACGATTCTGGGATATGATAAAGAGAAAAATACGCTGTTAGGAGGACTTCCTGGGCATCCGGCAGCAGCGCTTGCCGTTTTCCACTTATTATTTGTGTGGCTTTGGAAGCAGGTAACCGGTCAGCCAGATCAACCTCCGCTAGAAGCCTTTATGACAACGAACCTGGCGGGGGCACCCGGAAAAACAACCTGCCTGCTGGTAAAGCTTCAGATGGCTCCGCAGGGGCTGGAGGCAGAACCGGTATTGGGAAAATCAGGCTTGATTTCGACGATGGCAGAGGCAGACGGCTACGTTCTGATTGATATGAATCAGGAGGGTCTGAAGAAGGGTGAGCAGGTGAAGGTATACCGTTTTTAAAATGAATTGCTTCCAGAAGGGCGACGGAGAATAAAGGATCGGCAGAGCCTGATGGAAACAGAATAGAGGCAGAGATGGGAAAGAGAAATTTATATCTGAATAATACACCGGTGGAGGAGGCAAAAGCCCTTTACCAGAAAGCACTGGGGGAATTATTAATCCCCAAGGCAGAATGGATTCCCGTGACGGAAAGTCTGCACCGGATTACAAAAGAGGCAGTCTATGCGAAATATTGTTCTCCGCTTTACAATGCGGCGGCGATGGATGGAATCGCGGTTGAGGCAGAGAAAACAAAAGGAGCATCGGAGCGGAAACCACTTACCCTATATCCAGGTACAGATTTTACAGTGGTGGATACGGGCGATCCGATTCACGCACCATGCGATGCAGTTATCATGGCGGAGGATCTGCTGGAGCAGGAGGATGGCTCGGTGCAGATTACGGATGCAGCTGCATCATGGCAGCATGTGCGCCCGATCGGAGAAGATATCGTAGCGGGTGAGATGCTGATGCCCGGCTATCATGAGATACGCCCGATTGATATAGGTGTTCTCCTGTCTGGCGGAATTACAGAGATTGAGGTATTGAAAAAGCCGTCGGTAGCGATTTTTCCGACGGGAACCGAAATCATAGAGCCGGGACAGGAACCCAGGGATGGGGACATCATCGAATCGAATTCGAGAGTGTTTGAGGCACTGGTAACGGAACATGGCGGTGCGCCTCATCGTTTTCCGCCGATTGCGGATGAATATGAAACATTGAAAGCAAAGGTGGCAGAGGCGGTTGAAAACTATGACATGGTGATTGTCAATGCCGGCTCCAGTGCAGGAACTGAAGATTTTACGGTTCATGTACTTCGGGAATTGGGGGAGGTTCTGGTACATGGAGTGGCAATCAAGCCGGGAAAACCGGTAATATTGGCGATTGTCAATGGAAAACCGGTAATCGGACTTCCGGGATATCCGGTATCCGCCTATATCAACTTTGAAAATTTTGTAATTCCTGTGCTGCAGAAACTGGCAGGACGTACAGAAACAGGCGGCACGACGGTGCGGGCTGTCATATCCAAACGCCTTGTATCATCCCTGAAACATAAAGAGTATGTGCGGGTGAAGGTAGGAGAAGTGGGTGACAAGCTCGTCGCTTCTCCACTGGCGCGCGGGGCGGGAGCAGCAATGAGCCTGGTGCGGGCAGACGGATTCTGTGTGATTCCTCAGAACAGCGAGGGGGTCGAGGCGGGAGATACCGTTGACGTAGAGCTATACCGTTCCCTGGAGGAAATTGGAAGTACGGCAGTGGCAATCGGAAGCCATGATCTGATTCTGGATGTGATGGCAGATTTGCTGCCGTGTATGTACCCGGGTAATTACCTTTCCAGTACGCATGTAGGCAGTATGGGCGGTTTAATGGCATTAAAGCGGGGAGAGGCGCATCTGGCTCCGACTCACCTGCTGGATGAAGAGACAGGAGAATATAATATTGCGATCCTGAAAAAACTGTTTGCGGGTGAAAAAATGGCACTTGTCAAGGGGGTTGAGCGAATTCAGGGAATTATCGTAAAAAAAGGAAATCCGCTTGGAATCCATGAAATTGAAGATCTGCGTGGTTTGAATTATGTCAACCGACAGAGAGGAGCGGGGACAAGAGTCCTTTTTGATTATAAGCTGAAGAAAGCCGGTATTTCACCGGAAGAGATTCACGGATATGACAGAGAGGCTGCAACGCATATGGCAGTGGCGGCTGCCGTGTCCGGCGGCGATGCAGACGCGGGCATGGGAATCCAGTCGGCAGCCAGGGCAATGGGACTTGATTTTATTGAGATTGGACGGGAAGAGTATGACTTTGCGATTCCAGTCAGATTTCTGGATTTTCCACCGGTACAGCATTTTCTGGCGGTTTTGAAAAGCCGGGAGTTTGCAGAGAGAGTGGAGAAGCTCGGTGGTTATGGGCTGGCAAGAACCGGAGAAATTTTATATTTATAAAAGAGGGGATTAGATGGGAGCAGTTGTGCGTGAATTATATGTGTTCCGGCAGAGGGGACAGCCGGGAGAAGCCGTGGAGAGCGCCTGGTTCCGAAGGGGGATCGGAATGGAGGGTGACCGGCATGCAGCGGGAGGTGAAAGGCAGACTTCGCTGTTGGCGGGAGAAACCCGGGACTGGATGGAGAAGCAGACAGAACCGGGACTCTGCTTCCGCCGCTACAAGGCAAACCTGATAACGGAGGGAATAGATACCACCCAGTTAAATACGGGGGATCTTCTGGCGGCGGGAGGGGCGGTGTTCCGCGTCTCCGGGTATGGAAAAAAGTGTTTTCCAGAGTGTATTTACCATGAAAAAGGAGTTTTCTGCCGCCTTTCGGCAGGAGCCATATTTTTGGAAGTGATTCGGGACGGGTATGTATCTGTTTCGGATGAAATAATGAAATTAGGCAAAAAGGAGGAACTGTGATGAGACGATTAGAGAAAGATGAATCACTCTGCATTGGCTGCCACCAGTGCGAAGAAGCCTGTTCGAAGGCATTTTACAAGGTTTCGGATCCAATGAAATCCTGCATCCGCATTACCGACAAGGAGGATGGAAGCCATCATATTGCTGTGTGTACACAGTGTGGAAAATGTTCTGAAGTGTGCAATACAGGTGTGATTACGGAGGATGCGAGAGGCGTTTACCGGCTGAACAAGAAAGAATGTGCCGGCTGTCTGATGTGCGTCGGATTTTGTCCGGAGAATGTTATGGTACAGTGTGATGATTATCTGGAGCCGTCCAAATGTACGGCGTGCGGATTGTGCGTAAAAGCATGTCCGACCGGAGCGATCCGTCTGGTAGAAGAGTAAAGGGAGGAGAAAGGCATGATTAAAATGTGTGATCTTCCGCGTTATGCGGACGCAGATATGGAAGAAATCAAAAAAATGAAAGAGGCCCACACGGTTCTCAATCAGGTTACATATGAGCCAAAGCCGCTGTATCATGGATATACGGATAAGCGCCTTCGAATCAATGTGACAGATAACACCATCGATATGATCGACATTCCTCAGGAGGTCAAAGAAAAATTTACCGGCGGCAAAGGTTATTGCCTGCGTTATCTGTGGGATGCAACGAAGCCGGATACAAAGTGGAACTCTCCGGAAAATGCCATTACCATGTCGGCAGGACCGATTGCCGGAATTACGCAGTACGGCGGTACCGGAAAATGCCTGGTATGCAGCATTTCACCGATGACAGATATCCCGATTGATTCAAACGTCGGCGGATATTTTGGCCCATTCTTAAAATTCTCCGGATTTGATGTGATCGAACTGACTGGAAAAGCGGAGGAAGACGTGATTATTGTCATCGATGGCAATAAGGGAACCGTTTCAATTGAAAAAGCACCGTTAGAGCATAAAGATGCACATGTACTGGGAGAAGAGCTGACAACCATGTATGCGGAGGATGACAATGATCGCAAAAACGTGGCGGTCGTATGTTCTGGTTCAGCGGCGGATCATTGCAACCTCTCTATGCTGAATTTTACATTCTATGATCCGAAGAGAAATGTAGTCCGCTTAAAACAGGCTGGACGCGGTGGTATCGGACGTGTCTTTGCGGACAAGCACATTAAAGCGCTGGTATGCCATTTTAAAGGCGTAAAAGCAAATCTGAACCATGTATATGATATCAGTATCCTGAACCGGGATGGCCTGAAATTCCATCGTGAGGTGGCGACACAGGATGACAAACAGAATTCAATGCGTAAATCCGGAACGGCATACTCCCTGCGTACCCTGAGCGATTATGATATTCTGCCGACGCATAATTATAAATATGGCGGAACGGATAAGATCGATGAGATGGCACCGGAGGTATGGAGAAATAAATGGCTGACCCAGGGCGGAGCAGACGGATGTTGGTATGGATGTTCGATGGCGTGTGCTAAAACAGCCGATCAGTTTGAATTAAAGACAGGTCCGTATAAGGGACATAAAGTATGTGTGGATGGTCCGGAGTACGAGACAGCAGCCGGTGTTGGTCCGAACTGCGGCGTAACCGATCCGCAGGTAATTCTGGAAGTGAATTTCTACTGTGATACATATGGCATTGATACGATTTCCTTTGGCACCATGACTGCCTTCCTGATGGAATGCTATGAAAATGGTATCCTGAATAAGGAGAGAACCGGCGGCCTGGAGCTTGTATGGGGCAATGCAGAGGCAGAGCTGGAGCTGCTGCACCAGATGGCGCGAAACGAAGGCTTTGGCAAGATTGCGGCACTGGGAAGCCACAAGCAGAAAGAGTATTTTGCAGCGCAGGGCTGGGGCGATATGGATTTCATGAATGATATTGCGATGGAACAGAAGGGACTTGAATATTCAGAGTATTCTTCCAAAGAATCTTTGGCGCAGCAGGGCGGCTATGGTCTGACCAATAAGGGACCGCAGCATGATGAGGCATGGCTGATTTTCATGGATCAGGTAAATAACCAGATCCCTACCTTTGAGGATAAGGCGGAGGCGCTGTATTACTATCCGATGTTTAGAACCTGGTTTGGTCTTCTGGGACTTTGCAAGCTGCCGTGGAATGATATTGTACCGGCTGACAACAGCCTGACCGATGAACCGGCGAAGGTACCGGAGCACGTAGATAACTATCTGGATCTTTATTATGGTGTCACTGGGGTCAAGATTGATAGGGATGATATGATTAAAATGTCCGAGCGTGTCTACAATTTCCAGCGTATTTTCAACATTCGTCTGGGCAAGGGACTGCGTGCGAACGATGCGATTCCATACCGCTCCCAGGGACCGGTTACGGAAGAAGAATATCTGTCCCGTCAGGAGCGCTACGATGGTCAGCTGGTAGAGCTGGTTGGTTTTACAAAAGAAGAAGTCGAAAAAATGTCCTTAAAGGAAAAGATGGCTGCGACCAGAAAGCACAGAGAAGGGGAATATGAGAAGCTGATTGATGCGGTATATCCGAAGCGCGGCTGGAATTTAAACGGCGTTCCGACAATTGCACACCTGAAAGAGCTTGGCATGGATCTTCCGGAGCTTTTGGAAGTAGTTGAGCCGCTTCAGTAAGACTATTCATTAATACGTTGCAGAAAGGAAGTGGATATCATGGTACTGAATAACCGTCCATATCCGGACTGGCATGAAGGACTGACAATCAGGGGTGTGATGGAACACATGAAATTTACCTGGCCCAAGCTGGTCGTGAAGGTAAATGGGCAGCTGGTCTGGCCAGAAGACTATGATAAAGTAACACTTGAGGAAGCAGATGATTTGAAGATTTATCATTTACTGGGGGGCGGTTGATTCAGAAAGGAGACGCTGGTTTGGAGATAGACAAAGAACGCTATAAAAGAAATATTCTCCTGCCGGAGGTAGGAGAAGAAGGACAGAAAAAGCTGGCGGAAAGCCGGGTGCTGGTAGTCGGGGCGGGGGGACTTGGATCTCCCGTCAGCCTCTATCTGGCAGCAGCAGGAGTCGGTACGATCGGGATTGCTGATTTTGACCGGGTGGATGTCAGCAATCTGCAGCGTCAAATCCTTTACCGGGAACAGGACATTGGAAAGGCAAAAGCAGAACTGGCGGCGGAGCAGCTTCAGAGCCGGAACCATTCGGTGCAGGTAGAATTATACCCAGAGGGGATTACAGCTGAAAATGCAGAAGAAATTCTTGCAAAGTTTGATGTGATTGTGGATGCTTCGGATAATTTTCCAACCCGCTATCTGCTGAGTGACACATGTATGAAGCTGGGAAAGCCGGATGTATATGGAGCTATCTGTGAATTTGCGGGACAGGTTACCGTGTTCGCATCGGACGGACCATGTCTGCGCTGTCTCTGTCCGGAGGCAGAGGACCCATCCGGAAACCCGAATTCGGCTGCTTATGGTGTGCTTGGCGTGATTCCCGGCATGATCGGGTGTATGCAGGCGGCAGAAGTATTGAAGCTTCTTTTGGGCAAGGGAGAGCCGCTGATTGGAAAAATGCTGTTCATTGATGCCAAAACGTGGTCCACGGATCTGATAGAAGTTCCGGTGCATCCCCAGTGCAGCTGCCATGCACATACCAAAGTTCACCGGACGTGAAAACGGTATTAAAAATAGACACTATGAACAATCTCTTTACTTCACAGGAAAAGAATGATAAAATAAATTAAATTGTCGAAAGCAGATGAGGAAGATTATCCACTCTGCTTTCGGCTGGATTCAGGTAAACAAAAAGGTAAATTAGATGACTAGGAATGTTTCCCTGAAATTACGATTATTGAGAAGTTAAGAGGTAAAAGGCAAATGGCGAAGGGTAATAACACAAAAGCAAAAATTGCCCGTGTTGCATGGAAATTGTTTCATGAGAAGGGATATGAGGAGACGACGATCGATGAGATTATCCTGCAGTCTGGAACATCAAAGGGAAGCTTCTATCATTATTATAGTGGAAAGGATGAGCTTCTGGCATCTCTTCCAGAGATCTTTGATGCAAAGTATGAAGAGGTAATGCAGGCGCTGGATCCGGAGATGGACAGCTTTGACAAGCTTATGACGCTCTGCTTCAGTGTACATGATCTGATAGAGTCGGATATCCCGGTAGGGCTTCTGGCGTCACTCTATTCCTCACAGGTGGTGACAAAGGGGGATAAGCATCTTTTAAACCAGAACCGTTTTTACTATAAGATGGTAAATCAGCTGGTCGATGAGGGGCAGCGCCGGGGGCAGATTACCCGCAGTATGCCATATTACGAGATTGCACATATGTATGCACTCTGCGAGAGGGCAATCATCTATGATTACTGCATTTCAGACGGTGGCTATGCGCTTGGAGAGTATACAAGAAAGACAATGCCTCTGCTGTTCGGCGGAGTGCGTGTAAAGCAGGAAGTCAAATAAAAAAGCAGACGGAAAATGCTTCTTAGGGGTATTTTCTGTCTGCTTTTGTGCGTGATAGCCGCGTACAGATCAGGATAGCATTGAGTACCTTAAAAATAAAGGAACCTGGGACGGGAAAATGCAGCTTAAGAAAGGAAGAATGCCAGATGGAACGAGAAAATCAGGAGTACATAAGCATTGTGAATGCAACGGAAAACAACTTGAAACATGTGTCGTTGAAAATTCCGAAAAAGAAAATCACGGTTTTTACCGGTGTGTCCGGTTCGGGCAAATCATCGCTCTGCCTTGATACGATTGCGGCAGAGTCGCGGCGGGAGCTGAATGTGACATTTCCAAGTTTTGTCCAGCAGTTTCTGCCGAAATATGGTCGTCCGGAGGTTGAGCGCATGGAGAATCTTCCGGTCACGATCGTGATCGATCAGAAAAAGCCGGTGGCAAACTCCCGCTCAACGGTCGGCACATACACCGATATATATGCGCTGCTGCGCCTGCTCTTCTCACGTGTGGGCAAACCGTTTGTCGGCTATTCGGACAGCTTTTCCTTCAACCATCCGAGCGGCAAGTGTGAGCGCTGTGAGGGCTTGGGCGTTGTGACGGAGCTGGACATCCACAAGCTGGTGGATTTTGATAAATGCCTAAACGATGAGGGCGTTATCCAGTGGCCGGCGTTCACGACCGGTGCATGGCGGTGGAAGCGGTACGCGTACAGCGGTCTGTTTGATTTGGACAAGAAGATCAAGGATTATTCGAAAGAGGAGATGGATTTATTTCTCTATTCGCCGCAGATCCGCCTGAAAAACCCGCCGGCAAACTGGCCGAAATCCGCGAAGTATGAGGGCATTTATCCGCGTATGTACCGCAGTATCATTACATCTAAGGAAGGACAGCTTCATAAGAAAGAGCTGGATCGCATTGTCAGCACCTTTACGTGTCCGGAGTGCCACGGGGCGAGACTGAATGCGAAGATCCGGAGCTGCCTGATTAACGGAAAAAATATCTGCGAGGTTTCGGATATGCCGATCCCGGAGGCGGCAGAGTTTATCCGCCAGATCGATGATCCGCTGGCACGCGATATTAAGACCGAGATCCTGAAGCGGATGAATGCGCTGATTGAGATCGGACTCAGCTATCTTTCTTTAAGCCGTGGAACAGACACTCTCTCCGGCGGCGAGGCGCAGCGTATCAAGATCGCGCGTTACATCAATTCGCCGCTTACCGATATGATGTATGTGCTTGATGAGCCAAGCGTTGGACTGCATTCGCGCGATATCCAGAATCTTAAAAATTCGCTGATCAAGCTGAAAGAGCACGGAAATACCGTGATGATTGTGGAACACCACCGGGAAGTCATTGCGCTGGCGGATCACATTGTGGATATGGGACCGGAAGCGGGCATAAACGGTGGACAGATCATGTATCAGGGAAGCTACGAGAACCTTTTGAAAGCGGACACTGTGACCGGGCGGATGCTGCGGACGAAAACGCCGATGAAGATGGAGTACCGCAAGCCGACCGGATGGTATCAGGTCGAGCACGCGAAGCTTCATAACTTAAAAGATCTGAGCGTAAAACTGCCGCTTGGCGTGATGACGGTCATCGCTGGTGTGGCTGGTTCGGGAAAAAGCTCCCTGATGGAATATTTTATGAGCCAGTATCCAGGTGAGGTGATCTCGATCCGGCAGAAGGATATCGGTATCAATCTGCGTTCGACCCCGGCGACGTATCTGGATATCGCGGATGCGATCCGGGCGCTTTTTGCGAAAGCGAACCATGTCGCACAGGCATATTTCAGTTTCAATTCCAAGGGCGCCTGCCCGGCGTGTCAGGGTAAAGGTGTGATTATATCGGATATGGCATATATGGACTCGATCGAGACGGTCTGTGAGGTCTGCCACGGAACGCGGTATTCGGAGGAAGTGCTGAAATATCAGTACAAGGGAAAGAATATTGCGGAAGTCATGGATATGACCGTCCGTCAGGCGATCCAGTTCTTTGAAGATGCGGATTTTGTGAAGAAACTCGATACGCTGGTACAGGTCGGACTCGGTTACCTGCATCTGAATCAGTCGATGACGACGCTTTCCGGCGGCGAGCTGCAGCGTGTGAAGCTGGCGAGCAAGCTGGATGAGCGGGGACAGATATTTATTCTGGATGAGCCGACTGACGGGCTGCATCTCGACGATATCCGCCGTCTGATGAAGCTTTTCAACCAGATGACCGATCAGGGCAATACACTGTTTATCATCGAGCACAGCCTGGATGTGATGAAGGACGCCGACTATATCGTGGAGCTTGGACCGGGCGGCGGACTCGCAGGCGGCAGTCTGCTCTTTGCCGGGACACCGAAGGAGATGCTGGAAGCGGAGCGGAGTGTGACGCGGGAGTATCTGCGGGAGAGCTTATAGATAAAGAAAAATATCCCGAATGCATCGGAAAGTACATTCGGGATATTTTTAACAACACTCAATCAATTCGTTCAAATACCATGGTAGCTTGAATTTTATCGCCGCTAAGAAAACCCTTGGAGCCAGAAGATGTTGTTGAGATCGTGTGAAGCCGGTATCCTTTGGCCGCTTGTTTATTAATTTCTGATTGCAGATTAGTAAGGCTAGCTGTGCCTGAACCAGTGCCAAGTAGTTTTTCTGTTAAAACAACCTGTAAAACAACATATTTGTCCCCATTATTTCCTGCAGCTTTTCCTGCAACATCATCCCATGCCATAATGCTACTCCTCCTTTTCATATTTAAACTGACTTAATGATATCACAATTATATTTCCCTGGAAAGATATTTCTTCGCATCCTTAAAAAACGCTGCCACGATCAGGAGAATGATAAACGCGATCGGAAATGCTGCAATGATGGACACGGTCTGCAGGTTTGCCATTGAATTATCACTGAAAATGAGGACCATCGGCAGTAGAATCAGGCTCAGGGACCAGAAGGTTTTGATCGCCATGTGCGGTTCGTCCTCGCTTGTCAGGTTCTTGTAGGAGTAGGCGGAGGCAACCAGTACGATCGCGTCAAAGCTGGTGGCATAGAAGGCGATCATCGCCGCCGCGAGCAGAACGAGGACCATTGGGGCGAGCGGAAGCGTGCGGATGATGGCAGTGATTGTGGAATAGAGGTCGCCACTGGCGGCATAAAGCCCCATGACATCCAGTTTTCCGAACACCTGGAGTCCCAGGCTGTAGTTTCCGAGTATAATAAAGCTCACAAACGTGCCGCCAAGCCCGAACACGTAGCCGCCGAGGATTGTCTGCCGGATCGTACGTCCACGAGAGATGGTTCCGATGAAGAACGGGGCAGCGACGCACCAGACCATCCAGTATGCCCAGTAGAACATTGTCCATGTCTGCGGAAATGAGGTGGTGCGCTGTGGGTCGGTGTAGGTGGACAGTCCGATAAAGTTCTGTACCAGATTTCCGATGGAGGAAAAGCCGGTTTCGATGATATAGCGTGCTTCACCGCCAAACAGCAGCACATACGCCAGAAGAGCGAAGAAGAGGTAGACGCAGGACGCCGCGAGCTTCTGGATGCCCTTCATGCCGCTCACGACGGAAACGGTGTATACCAGGCAGGTGACTGCCAGAATCGCGATGGTGATGAGGCGGGTGTCGCTGAATCCGAAGAGTTCGGAGACGATCTGGCTCATCAGAGGGGTCGCCAGCGTAAAAGTCGTGGTTGTGCCGGCCAGCAGTGCGAAGACCGCCATCAGATCAATCAGGGTTCCGGCAAGCCCGTCTGTGTGTTTTCCGAGGATCGGGCGGCAGGCTTCGGAGTATTTCTGTTTATGGCAGCCGCGCACATGAAGCATGAAGCCAAAGGCAGCGGCGAGCACGACATAGAAGCCCCACGGGATCGGACCCCAGTGAAAGAGCGGGTATGTGCTCGCCCAGTCCTGAATACTGCCCATTTCTGCCAGATGCGGGTCATTGGCGTAGAGAACCCACTCACACAAGGAGTAAAAGAGAATGTCCGCCGCAAGTCCGGAGGTAAACATCATCGAACCCCAGGCAAAATTGGAATAGAGCGGCTTCTCATCCGGTTTTCCGAGCCGGATGGTTCCGTAGCGGGAAAAGGCGATGTAGATTGACAGAAGAAAGATGCCGAGTCCGATGGCAAGATAGCCGACACCGAAGTTTTCCCCGAGAAAGCTCCGGAGATTTTCCAACACTGCCTTGGATGCATCTGGCGCAGCCAGAAAGCAGAGACAGAGTATTATAATAAGAAGAAATGGGACGACCATCGTGGTCCAGTCCAAGCGTTTCGGCTCTGGCACTGTTTGGGATTGTGGATTTTGCATGGGAAACCTCCTTTTAATTCATTTGTAAAAATGAGGATTTTTGCAAATGATTCGCGTTCATTTTTTGATAAATAAATTAAATATTGAACACATTATAGCATTGGGAGGAAAAAAAAGCAATGAAAAATTGGGAAAAAAGGGGAATCGATGTAAAAATGCGGCAAATTCCGTTACTGGGCACGTATGCGTGAACAGTAACGAATCGATAGAAAAATGTATGGGAGGCGGCAATGGAAAAATCCTGCCGCCTCCCTACTGCTCAATCTGCACATCAAACCCCAGTCCGCGCAGCATGTTCGCATAATTCTCCATATCCTGGCCGGAGAAGGTCTGATCGCGGGCAAGAGCCGGAGATTGTGTGTATTTTTCATATTTAATGATCCCCAGATTTGAATAGGAGAGCAGAATTACATGTCTGATGTGGTGCTCAGACAAAAGGTGGGCATACCTGCGGGCATCGATGAGCGTGTCGTTGATGCCGGGGGTAATGGTAATGCGGACCGCCACTTTTTTGCCGATAGAGACGGCAAAGTCCAGATTTTCCAGAATCGAATGATTTGAGACGCCGGTGAACTGGACATATTTCTTTTCAGAATAATGTTTTAAATCGATGATAATCATGTCCGCGTTGGCGATGAAGCGGGAGAAAGCCAGCGGTTTGGCGAAAGCGGTCGTCTCAATCGCGGTGCGGATGCCGTGTTCTTTACATTTTTTCAGGACAGCGGTGGCTGCTTCCGGCTGCATCAGCGGATCGCCGCCGGAGAGAATGACGCCGCCATTTCCATAGAGCTCCCGGTCGGCAAGGATTTTTTCCATGATTTCATCCATATTCATCATCTGACCGACGAAATGAAGCATTCGGGACGGACAGTGATCCGTACAGGCACGGCAGAATGTACAGGTGTCCGGGGTAAAGGTGAGACGGTTGTCCGAAAATGCCAGACTTCCGGTGGGACATTCGCTGACACAGAGATTGCAGTAGAGACAGTGCTTGCTGTCCCAGAGAATCCGGGTCGGGCGCTCATGCGCCTGCGGTGTTGAACACCAGACACAGCGCAGGGGGCATCCTTTAAAATAAATCGTAGTCCGCAGCCCGGAACCGTCAGCCAATTCATTTCGTTTGATCTTAAATATATTCGCCTGCATGAATACAATACTCCTGAAAATCCTTCTGATATTTATAAAACACGATAAGACATTGAGTATTCCGGCACGGGATGGCACCGGAATTTCCGAATGGATTCGTAATACATCTGAATGCAAAATACAGGCTAACTATAGCATAAAGAAGATAAAAAGTAAATGAGACAGTTTCTCCAATTTGCTGCTTTATTTTTTTTACAAAGATTTGACAAAAAAACGGGAATAAATTTTACAAATAAGCGTTATAATAAAACAGGTTCGAGAGAGAATATGTGTGAACGCTGCAAAAGAGCAGGTTATACAGCGGCAGATTTGCCAACTGGCACATATCGAAAAAGAAACCACGAAGGAATACCGCGAGAGATCGGGCGGCTGGCTTAAAATGAAGCGCGGAAACAGCTGCAGGAAAAAGATGGAAGATGGCGGGGAAGATATGGAATTGAAATATGAACTCTGGAAAGAGAGTATATTTCAAGAGAAAGTTATATGTGAATGTAGGAAGCGTCTGTCGGGATATCGGCGGGCGGTTTTTTGTTTCATAGTAGAATTAAATATATCATTTGCGAAATTACAGTATTATACATAATTTCTATACACAAAAGAGGTATTTGTTTATGTTATGAGCACAGGCTTACAACACTTATTAATAAGAATTAATATAAGGTACTTTTAACGAAAAATTCACGGAAAATCACGCTTACAACGTGAAAAACACGGTTGTATTTAGGAAATAAACTTGTTATAATGAGTGGCTGAAATGGAAAATGTAAAACAAAAAAGAAAAAAGTTGGGAGGTTACGAAGGTGAAAAGATTGAGTGCGTTTTGCGCGAGCCTGGGATTATTTTTGATGGCAAATCCGATGACGGCTCTGGCAGCAGAACAGGAAGGCGGTGCATCGGCATCCTCTGTGCCGCTCTGGATGTGTATTCCATTTGCGGGACTGCTTCTCTGTATTGCGATTCTGCCGCTTGTGAAGGCAGAATGGTGGGAAGAGCACCAGCCTCATGCGGTTGCTCTTTGGTCAATTCTTTTTATCATTCCGTTTGCGATGCGTTACAGTGCGGGGACAGCACTGGAAACGGTTCTGGAATGCCTGGTCAATGACTATTTGACCTTTATTATTTTGTTATTTGGACTTTTCTGCGTTGCCGGTAATATCACGATGTCCGGTGACCTGGCAGGTTCTCCGCGTGTCAATGTGGGATTACTGGCACTGGGAACCCTGCTTTCAAGCTGGATCGGTACGACCGGTGCCAGTATGCTGATGATTCGTCCGGTTGTCAAGATGAATGCATGGAGAAAGAAGAAACGTCATATCATTATCTTCTTTATTTTCCTTGTATCCAACATCGGCGGATGTCTGACCCCGATCGGTGACCCGCCTCTGCTGATGGGCTTCATGCGCGGCGTACCGTTCTTCTGGAGCTTACATCTGGCGCCGATCTTATTCTTCAATATGCTGGTGCTGCTGACAATCTTCTATTTCATTGATAAGAGGGCATATCGTCAGGATATCGCGAGCGGTCTGAAACCGGATATCAGCAAACCGGGTACCGAAGTAAAGCTGCGCGGCGCGCACAACTTGATTTTCCTGGTTATGATCGTGGCAGCCGTTATTTTAAGCGGCACCTTACCGTCCATGCCGCAGTTCCAGGATGCAGCCGGAAAGGTGCTTGGCATCCACCTGTTTGGAGAGGTAGAATTAAGCTATCCGGCCATCATTGAGATTGTGATCATTCTGGCGGCAGCCTTCCTGTCATTCAAGACCACGAAGGTTGAGATCCGCCGTGAGAACCACTTTACCTGGGGCGCGATTCAGGAGGTTGCAGTTCTGTTTATCGGTATTTTCATCACGATGCAGCCAGCCCTGATGATTCTGAAAGCAAATGGCGCGAACCTGGGCATCTCCGAGCCATTTGAAATGTTCTGGGCGACCGGTCTGCTGTCCAGCTTCCTGGATAACACGCCGACCTATCTGGTATTTTTAACAACGGCAGGTGCGCTTGGATTTACGGAGGGCATGGTGACGACGTTAGGAACGGTTCCGATTAAGATGCTGATGGCGATCTCCTGTGGTGCGGTATTTATGGGTGCGAACACCTACATCGGAAATGCACCGAACTTCATGGTTAAGTCGATTGCGGATGAAAACGGTGTGCGTATGCCGTCCTTCTTCGGATATCTGCTCTGGTCGCTCGGTATTCTGGTTCCGGTCTTTGCACTTGATATGCTGTTATTCTTTTTATAGGGGGTGAGTGACGATGAGCAACAATCAGGAACATACCAATACAGATAATATGGAAAATCAGACGCAGCAGGCGCTTGAAAAGGACAGCGCCCAGTATGCGAATGAAGTAACGGGTGCGGAAAATGCAGCCGAAAAGGATTCAGCAGGGAAGAAGCCGGGCAGCACGGTGCCAGGAAGCGATGAAAAACGAATCCGTGAACTGGCGGAGAGTATTTACGATCTGGATGCGGAGGTTTATGCACAGTTAGGTTCTTCTCTGGGACGTGTTTTCAACCGTGACCGGAAGCGCTGCGTGGATGAGCTGACTCATCTGATGCTGACACGCCCGCAGGGTAACCTGGTTCGAAGTGAGATTGCCCTGATCGGAAATATGGCGCGTACCATCGAGAATAAGGAAGAGCGGAAGCTCGTCATGACCGAGTACAACCGGATTCTGACCGAAGTCATGAGTCTGCCGACCAGTTTCGCGAGCGGCGACGTTATCAACGCAGAGCTGGCGAAGCTGAATACATTTAACCTGAAAAACCGTTTCTCCGAAAATGACCACCTGATCGTATGTATCAGCTGGACCTACGGAAGCGGCGGTGTAAATATCGGATTTAAGCTGGCAGATAAGCTGAAAATCAATTTCTACGACGCGGAGATCTTTGAAGCGGTTCTGAAACGTCTCGAGGCTCAGAAGGATTCTATACAGGATTCTGTCAGCTACGGAATCAAGCCGGGAATCAAGAAAGAGCCGGCGCACGATCAGGATGCCAATGTAAACCCGAGTGAGGCATTCATCCCGGAGCGCCATCTGACCCTGCGCCAGCGCATGCGCGAGTTCAGCCGTTTCCACGGACTGCCGAAGCGTGATGCGGTCTTCTTCAACGAGAGCGACCTTCTGGTTGACATGGCGAAGAAGGAAGATTTTGTTATTCTGGGACGATGCGGAGATGCCATCATGGCAAATAACAACATCCCGCATATCAGTATCTACATCACGGCGCCGTTTGAGCAGCGTATCAAACGTGCGATGGAGATTGACAGCTCCCTGACGGTCAAGCAGGCACGCCATATGTTAAAGCATCTGGATCATGTCCACAGCCAGTACTATCATTACTATACAAACCGAAACTGGGGACATTCCAACAACTATGATCTCTGTATCAACAGTGCCAGCTACGGTATCGATGGAACCGTGGATTTCATCTATCGGATGATCACGGCGCGGGAAGAGGATAAATAAGAGAACGGCTGAAGATGATGGGAGTCAGCGAAAGACAACAGACGCTGCTCCCAGATTCTTCGGTCGTTTTTTTACATTTATAGTTTACTGCCAATAGGATGTATAACTAAAAAGATTCAGAATTTTTGCGGCGGAATACTTGCAAATTTGAGGGAAAGCCAGTATACTAGGTACCATATCACAGGGAAGTCCTTCGAAAGCGGGAGATTGGAAGAGGCATCCTTCTCGAAAGGAGAAATAAATTATGGAAGAAAGAATGATGCGCCGCGTAGCGGATTCAGCTGTTATCCAGACACAGCTTGTATTAAATAGTCACTTAAATGGTGCTGGTCGTTTGTTTGGCGGTCAGCTGATGGAATGGATCGACATTGTAGCGACCGTTGTTGCGCGCCGCCACGCGCACTGCAATCCGACAACTGCAGCGGTTGATAACCTGCAGTTCAAAGAGGCAGTCCACCTGAACAATACCCTGATTATCGAGGGTAAGCTGACTTATGTCGGCAGAACCTCCATGGAAGTGCGCGTCGATACATTCGTAGAGTCTTTAAGCGGCGCGCGTAAACTGGTTAATACCGCTTATGTGGTTATGGTAGCGCTGGATGAAAACGAGCATCCGATGGAAGTTCCGGGACTGCTTGTCGAGACCGATGAGGAGAAGGCAGAGTGGGAAGCTGGCGTGAAGAGAAACGACTTGCGGAAACACCGCCGTGCGGAGAACTACTAATCGGCAGTGTTTTTGTTTGGGAAAGGGAATTTGCATAAACCGGAAACAGATGTAATAAGATGTAAAAAACGTTCTCAGGGGAACTCCCATGAAGGAATATATCGAGGAACGGGCGGTTGCGATCGCTAATTACATCATAGACTACAATGCGACAGTGCGGCAGGCGGCCCGGAAATTTGGGATCAGTAAATCTACCGTGCATAAAGATGTGGCCGAGCGCCTTTCCCATATCAATCCGCCGCTTGCATCCCGGGCGCGTGTGGTACTGGACATCAACAAAGCGGAACGCCATATCCGGGGCGGGATGGCGACGAAAGAAAAATATGAGCATGAGCACCAGCTGCGCGCGTGCAGCCGGGACGAGGAATAGAAAAGCTGGTAAAATTGGAGCTGAAAGCAGAAAAAGGGGCATTCCGCCTGGACGGGCGGAGTGCCATTTTTTCTGCTTCATTGCAAACTATTTCAAAATATGCTATAGTAGCTTCGATTCATAAAGCTATATGTCAGCCAGATTCAGGCATATGGCAGCGTAGGAGGAACGGGAAAATTCTGAATTGAAAGATAAAAAACAAAGAGGAAGAATGATAGATGGAACCAAGACAGGCAATCCTGGTAGTCAGCTTCGGGACAAGCTACAATGACAGCCGAGAAAAGACGATCGGAGCGGTTGAGCGTGCAGTGGCGGAGGCATTTCCGGCATATGAGGTGCGCCGGGCATTTACCAGCCAGAGGATCATTGATAAATTGAAAAAGCGGGATCAACGGTCGATCGACAATTTGAAGGAGGCACTTGACCGGGCAGCAGCCGATGGGATTAAAAGTCTGATTGTGCAGCCGACCCATCTGATGGATGGATTTGAATACATGGATGTAAAAGCGGAAGTGGAAGCGAATCAGGGGCGTTTTGAACGGCTGGCGCTGGGAGCACCGCTTCTTGCCAGTGAAGCGGATCTGGATGCGGTGATTCGGGCGATGGCAGGAGAATTGGACGGATATGACGATGGAAAAACGGCACTCTGTCTGATGGGGCATGGGACGGACGCGGCTTCCAATCAGGTGTATCAGAAGATGCAGGATAGGATGATCGCGGGCGGCTATGCAAATTATTACATCGGAACCGTGGAAGCGCAGCCGGATTTACAGGCGGTGATCGAGAAATTGGGCGCGCAGAAACACTATCAGAGGGCGGTGCTGCAGCCGCTCATGGTGGTTGCAGGCGACCATGCGAATCAGGATATGGCAGGTGAAGAGGAGGATTCCTGGAAGAGCCGCCTGGAACGCGCCGGATACCAGGTGGAATGCCGCATCCGGGGACTGGGAGAGGTTGAGGCGATCCGGAAGCTGTATGTGGCGCACGTGAGAGAGGCAGAGTGGGAAAAATGAAGAAAATAGGATGGATAACGGGAAAGAAAAGGTTACTGTACACGGGTAGGCACTTTTGGAACCGAAAGTGCCGTAAGAAAACGTGGTGGCAGCAGGAATTTGCCGTATTTAAATGCGAAGCCACGGCAAATTCCGTTACTGGGCACGTATGCGTGAACAGTAACAAGAAAATGGCACTTAGGATGGCAGGGCTGTCGCTTATGGGAGTGCTGCTCTTGAGCGGCTGTGGAAATACGGGAAAGAGTGCGGTGGCGGCAGCGTCGTCTACATCTGCCAGTGAGACATCCAATGAGGCGGGTAAAGGTTCGAAAGTGTCCCAGCCGGCAGAAAACGTGGATGCACAGGTGGCGGAGACATCACTTCCACAGCCGGGTGAGGCGCTCAGTGCGTCCCTGACCTGGAAATCGCGGATGGAGCTTGCCTATGCGACCCAGTTTGCGGTCGATACCTATGAGGATGCGGACGGGATGCAGTACGAAGCAGTTTCGGTTGCGGATGGAAGCCGTTTTCTTCTGATTCCAGAGGGCGGAAAGGTGCCGGAAGATCTTCCGGATTCGATCCAGGTGCTTAAGCGCCCGGTCAAACAGATTTATCTGGTAGCGACCGCGACCATGGATATGTTCCGGATGCTGGGAGCGCTCCCGGATATCCGGTTTTCGGGAACCGACGCGTCGGGCTGGTACATCCCGGAGGCAAGGGAGGCGATGGAGAATGGGTCAATTCTCTACGCAGGCAAGTACAGCGAACCGGATTATGAGCGGATCGTCTCGGAGGGCTGCGGTCTGGCAATAGAAAATACGATGATTCTCCATTCGCCGGAGGTAAAAGAAAAGCTGGAAAGTTTCGGAATCCCGGTGCTTGTGGATCATTCCAGCTACGAAGCACATCCGCTGGGGAGGACGGAATGGATCCGCCTGTATGGAGTGCTGACCGGAAAAGAAAAAGAGGCGGAAGCGGCATTTGCAAAGCAGGAAGCGGCGTTGCAGCGTGTTACAGAAGAAGGTTCGGATGCGGAGAACGCAGGCGGGAGCGTAAAAACAGAACAGACGGCACAGGCGGAAAAGCCGTCGGCGGCATTTTTCTATATTACGAACCAGGGCAGCGTGAACGTGCGCCGTTCCTCTGATTATATACCGAAAATGATAGAATTAGCGGGCGGCAGATACATATTCGGGCATCTGGGGGATGACGGAAAGAGGTCTTCGACCGTCAATATGCAGATGGAAGAATTTTATGCAGCCGCGAAAGAATCTGATTATCTGATTTATAACAGTACAATCGACGGGGAGATTCACTCAATTTCGGAGCTTTTGGAAAAAGCACCGGTTCTCAAGGATTTCAAGGCGGTACAGGCGGGAAATGTCTGGTGCACGACGAAGAATCTCTATCAGGAATCCATGTCGGTTGGAGCAATGCTGGAAGATATCCATGCGATTTTCAGCGGAAGCCAGGAAGATGGGACATATCTGTATAAATTACAGTCGTGAGGACAAGATAGATGGGAGAAACGATGCCTTCAGTACCAGAAGCAAACAGACAAAAACAGGAAAAAGGACAAAGAAACCTGGCGCAGGCAGGCAGACAGGTGCGGATCGCAGGCGCATTTCTGCTTCTGATTATGCTGCTGCTCCTGTCGCTTATCTGGAGTATCTGTTCAGGCAGTGTATCGGTTCCGATCATGGAATTTTTACAGGAACTGCGGGAGCCTAAGCTGCGTGGAATGGCGTGGACGATCATCTGGGAGATCCGTCTGCCGCGCGCGCTGGCGGCGCTGATCCTTGGCGGGGCGCTGGCACTGTCAGGGTATCTGTTACAGACCTTTTTCCACAATCCGATCGCGGGTCCCTTTGTGCTGGGAATTTCTTCCGGTTCAAAACTTTTGGTGGCACTTGTGATGGTCGGATTTCTGGAATGGAATATTACGATCAATTCGGGGATGCTGGTGGCAGCGGCATTTGCCGGAGCGCTTCTCTCTATGCTGTTTGTGCTCCTGGTCGCGCGGAAAATGGAACAGATGGCAATGCTGATCGTCGGGGGCGTGATGATCGGCTATATTTGCTCGGCAATCACGGATTTTGTTGTGACCTTCGCCAGCGATGCGGATATTGTCAACCTGCATAACTGGTCGCGCGGAAGTTTTTCTGGTATGACATGGGAAAATGTGGCAGTCATGGCGGGCGTGATTTTTGTCTCAGCGGCAGCGGTGTTTCTGTTATCCAAGCCGATCGGCGCATACCAGATGGGGGAGACGTATGCGAAAAGCATGGGAGTCAATGTCGCACATCTGCGTTTTTTTATGGTGATTTTGTCCAGCATCTTATCTGGCTGCGTAGCGGCATTTGCCGGTCCGGTTTCCTTTGTTGGAATCGCGGTTCCGCATCTGATCCGCTGGCTGTTTGCCGATACAAGACCGCTGGTGCTGATTCCGGGCTGTTTCCTGGGCGGAAGCGTGTTCTGCCTGTTCAGCGACTGGCTGGCGCGGACGGTCTTTGCCCCGACGGAATTGAGCATCAGCACGGTAACAGCTGTCTTCGGTGCGCCGGTCGTGATTTTTGTGATGATGCGGAAACATCGAAAGAGCACCTGAAGCATAGAGCAGCAGAGGAGAAAATACCATGAATCCAGAAACTGAGGAGAAGATCTACTTTTATACAGAGGACTTACAGGTTGGATACGGTGGAAAACAGATCTTAAATCCAGTCCGGATCGGGATAAAGAAGGGTGAGATCCTGACTTTAGTCGGACCGAATGGAGCCGGAAAATCGACCATTTTAAAGAGTGTCGCCGCGCAGCTTCCCCCTCTGGGAGGTGCGGTTTACCTGGACGGCGCGGACCTTCTGGGAATGAAGGGAACGGAGCGCGCACGGCGGATGGCGGTCATGTTTACGGAAAAGGTCCATGCAGAGTGGATGACCTGCCGGGATGTTGTGGCAGCCGGGCGTTATCCGTACACGGGGCGGTTTGGTGTCCTCTCGGAGGAGGACTGGAAGGCAGTTGATGAGGCGATGGAGGCAGTGCAGGTATCAGAGCTTCGGGAGCGGGACTTCCAGACGCTCAGCGACGGTCAGCGGCAGCGGGTGATGCTGGCGCGGGCGCTCTGTCAGGAGCCGGAACTGTTGCTTCTCGATGAGCCGACTTCCTATCTGGATATCCGTTATAAGCTGGAATTTATGTCGGTCTTGCAGGAGCTGGCGCGCCGCAAGAAGGTGGCAGTCATTTTATCCATTCATGAACTTGATCTGGCGGAGCGCGTCTCTGACTGGGTGCTGTGCGTCAGCCCGGGGCAGGAAAGTCAGTTTGGACGCCCGGAAGAGATGCTGACTCCGGAACATCTTTCCGAGCTTTTCCAGGTCGAGGAAGGGCGCTTCCGTCAGACAGGCGGCAGTATGGAGCTTCCACGTCCGGAGGGGGCACCAGAGGTGTTTGTGCTGGCAGGAGGAGGAAGCGGGCGCGCTGTCTTCTGGCAGCTTCAGAGAGCTGGAACCACGTTTGCGGCAGGGATCGTATCGGAAGCCGACTTAGATTATCCGGCGGCTTGTACATTGGCGTCCAGATTGATTGCAGTCCCCGCATTTGAAGAAATATCAGAGGAAAAGGAACAAGAAGCCAGAGAATGTCTGGATGCGTGCCAGTGTGTGATTGCGTGCCGCAGGCAGTATGGGGGCTGGGCGGCGGCGAACGACCGGCTGCTGGCGTATGCCAGGGAAAAAGGAAAAAAGATTGAATATCACAACCTTCCGCTTCATAAAATGCAGTAAATCAAAGCATTTTGCCGCGTGGCTGCGTGCAGGGGAGCGGGAGGTTTTTTATTTGATGAAAAGTAAGAAAAGCAGGAAAAAATGGCTTCTAAGCCTTATGGCTGTGATGGGAATCTTTCTGGCGGGGGTCTATGCGGTTGCATGCGGCGGTGAAAAACAGGCAGAAAAATTGCGGGATCTGGAATTTGCCGTCATAGGTCCCGATGAGACGCCGCAGGAGCTGGCGCAGATCATAGAAGAAAAGAAGAACGATTCCTTCCGCCTGACTTACACAAGCGGAAATGACCTCTACATAGCTGCCGGGTACGGCAAGCAGGAGACCGGCGGTTACAGCATTACGGTTCCGGAGTTGTACCTGACGGACAATTCGATCATCGTCAAGACCGAGTTAAAAGGACCGGAGAGAAGCGAGCCGACCGGGGAAGAGCCGTCGTATCCGTATATTGTGCTGCGGACGGAACTGCTGGAGGAACCAGTGGTATTCCAGTAGTTTCCTATGAAACAAGAATGTGCCTTGGCACATCCGGCGTCTCGCGCGGTCGCTTGCGACATGTTTCTGCTTCGCGCGAGTGCGCATCCTCGCGGAGCGTTTTTTGTTTCATAGGACGCAATTCCTATGAAACAAAAAACAGGAACCGGCGAGAGTATCATCCGGTTCCTGTCTTTATGCAGTTTCTGCAGAACGATTTCCGCAGGATTTCCTATATGAGTATAAGACTGGTTTCCTGATTACAGGGAAAGAGCCTCTTTTACCTTGGAAATGATGTGAAGTCCGATGTCTCTGGAAGCATCTACGGACTGAGCGCCGATGTGCGGGGAAACGATGAAGTTGTCGCACTCGAACAGTGGGCTTGCGAATGTATCATCACCTGTCAGACCGCTGCCAGCCAGCTCGTTCTCCATAACGTCTGCTGCGTAGCCGCCGATCTTGCCAGCTTTCAGAGCCTCGTACATGTCTTTCTCGTTTACGATACCACCACGGCTCATGTTCAGAACAACTGCGTCATCCTTCATCTCAGCGATGGACTTAGCGTTGAACAGATCCTTTGTCTCTGGTGTCAGCGGTACGTGGATAGATACGAAATCAGCTACCTTTAACATCTCGTCTACGGACATGCCAGTTGCATGCTCTTTCTCGAAATCTTCCGGTTTCAGGAATGGATCGTAAGCAACGACAGTCATACCAAATGCACGACCAAGTTCGCCGACTCTCTTACCGATACGACCGAAGCCCATAACACCCAGAGTCTTGCCGCGAAGCTCACGACCTTCGAATTTATATTTGTTCCACTCGTGTTTTACTTTTACATCGTAGTTAGCTGTGAAAGTACCACGGGAGATATCTAACATCTTGGAAATGGTCAGCTCTGCAACTGCGTTAGCGTTTAAGCCCGGTGCGTTGAAGATCTGGATTCCTTTGGATTTTGCATAGTCCATATCAATGTGGTTCAGACCAACGGAGCAAACGCCGATAACCTTCAGGTTCTTAGCAGCGTCGATGATCTCCTGATCGATCTTCGGATCTACACGCATGATCAGAACGTCTACGTCACCGATTTCAGCTAATAACTGATCCTTGGTGGACGGCAGATTCTCTGCAGTTTTAACTTCCATGTATTTGCTGAGTTCTTCAGCAATACCAGCGTATACTTTGTCAATGATAAGACACTTCATAGTTTAATTTCCTCCGCTCTTATTTTGTAAAATGTACCTATATGCAAGTATACCTAAAATCTGCTGTCCAGTCAAGTCATTTTGCCGTACCAAAAAGAAACTCGTATTCGATTTTTTGTATAACACTTATAAGTAAATGCTGGATAAAAAGGCGTTTTTGTAGAAAAATGCCGCGAGAGCGATTTATAAATTGTATTTTGAGATAGGGCAGACTATAATAAAGGTACGATGCAGTTCAAAGTCCGGTTCCGGACGGCATTCGATGATTCTGCCCGCAAAGAGGGCATCTGTGATTCACAGAAATATCCGGGTATTTATGAAATTTCATAATGCATTTTTTGTTTCAGGGGAAACTGCGTCCTATGAAACAAAAAAGCAGTCATATGATTTCGTGGTGCTGAATATAAGTACCATATCGGCATTTAGAAAACATGGCATCTTATATCTTGAATGATATTTGTGTGTGATGCGGTATTTTATGCTGATTTAAACTCAGGACAGAAAATTTCAGGTTACTGTTCATTTAATGCGAAGCCACGGCAAATTCCGTTACGTGGCACGTATGCGTGAACAATAACAATTTTAGAAAGGATGGAGAAGGTTGAGAGAGGAGTACGGAAATTTAGAACGTGCTTACGAAAGAATGCGGTTCGGCTGGCAGGAGACATTTGCCGGGGAATGGCAGAAAGGGAGAATGTATGGGGAAAAGAGAAGACAGAAGATATGGCTGGAGGCTGGCAGTGCTGACATTTGTGCTGCTGTGCCTGCAGGGCACCGGCGGACAGGCTTACGCACAGGAAGATAAGGTGGGAGAACGGCGGATCCGTTATTCTTCTTCCTATTTGAAAGAGGCTGAGATACCAGAAGCGCCGGAAGAATATCTGGAAGAGGGGGAAATTACCTATCGGCTTGTGGGGACAGAGATAGAGGCGGTGCCGGTGCGCGGCAGAACGCGGGAGGTTTCGGGGGAGATGGTCTATCCATCCGTGACGCGGGAACAGGAGATCCCGGCGAGAGCGCCGATGGAGGTGGAGGATCGGGAGAGCCGGAAGACGGTATCGGTTATGCTGGATCTGAAAAGAACCTCTTATGAGAACGAACACTGGCAGGATGGATTTGAGATTTCGGTCGTATTTCACGAATACGGGGCGGACACATACCGGCTGGGTGGAACTGTCGTGATGCATGATGAAAAAGTGCCGCCGTTGGAGGCGTGCAGGGAAGAACTGCTTGCAAGTGCAGGGCTATCGGAGGATGAGGTGCAGATTGAGTCGGCAAGCTGGGAGGGAGATGCTTATCAGGATGAGGCTGGCATCTGGTGCCGCAATGCGGCGGTACAGGCAAAACGCCGCGTATGGGACTGCCGGGCAGTGTACGGGGGAACGGTCAGACTTCCGGCATATGAGCGTTACCGGAGGCGGATGGAGTATGAAAAAGCGGAACCGGATGTGGAAGAGATGACAGAAATAGAAGCGGATCCGGGAACTCTGGTGGAAATAGAGACTGCGCCGGTGGAAAACCTCCCGCTTCCGTTCTGGAGACGGTGGATTCACTACGGACTGACGATCAGTGTAAGTCTGCTGCTGCTTTTACTGGCATGGCTTGGATTTCGGCAGCTGCGGCGGATGGCGCGTGAAAAAAACGAACGGTAGGTTATGTGGGCGCAGTTGATAAAAGGAAAAAAGTGCCGTATACTAGAAAACTGGTAAGCTGGCGGTTATGGTTCGTGTAAAAAAAATTTTGAAATCAGAGGCACGATGGGAGGATATGCCGGCAGCCAGAATCGGGGATCAGACCAGAAAGAAGAGGAAAAACGGCGTGACAAGAGATGTTGTATTTAAAATGGAACGTCCGGGACTGGTAGAAGTCGGACAGACAGTAGAGGTGACGGAGTCGGTGACGCCGTTTAATGTCAATTATATGATTGAACCGGCGGTGGCGATGTCGGGGCTTTTTAAGCTGAATGACCGGATTCCCGCCGATCACGGCGTGGTAAAGGCGATCGAGGAAAATGACCGCGGTTACTATGTGACAGTTACGTTTGAGTATGAATAAAAGGACAGAAAGGGAAAAAGATGGCAGGAAAAATACCGAACGATCCGATTATGTGCCTGAGCTTTGTGAACACACAGCTCAGAGATTTTTACCCGGATTTAGATGAATTATGCAGTGCGTTTGATACAGAACGGTCGGAGCTTGAGAAGAAGCTGCAGGCGGTGGGATATACCTATGACAGAGAAAAGAACCAGTTCCGCTAGGGCACGGTCAGGCTTTACGCTGGCAGAGCTGCTGATTGTGACCGGGATTGTGTCGATTCTCGTTGCAGTTTCGATCCCGATTATGTCCGGACAGGTACAGAAAGCGAAGGAAGTGCGGGCGAAAGCCGAGGCGAGGATTCTATGCACGGCGCTCTGGATGTATCTGCATGATTTGGATGAGCAGGGCATTCATCCGGAAAGCTGGGAGCTGATGATGGATCTGGGTGGTTCTTTCCGGGATCGGGGAGAAAATCCGCTGGAAAACTATCTGGATGGAGAGATTTCTGAGGATGTGTCTATCTACAGCGTGTATTACAGCGATACACTGGAAAGCTATGGGGGAATCTTGTGCGAGATAGGTGGAATCGAGGTGGAAGCGCTGACCAGCGGAAAGACGGAGATTGTGAATCCATAAATAAGAGAGAGAGGCAGGATGTCTTACAAGGAAAGTCTTGTAAAACCCTGCTTCTTTCTATATAATGAGACAGTAAAGCAGTCTGTCTGGAAATGAAAATAGCAGGATAAAAACCAGACGGTTTCGGACAGATACAAGAGAAAAGAGAGGTATCAGTATGTTTCGCGCGATAAAGATAGTAGGAACGATCGTCAGCTTCCTTGTTGGTTCCATCGGCACATTGCACCGTATGGATAAACAGGGACAGGTAGATCCGGTCGCAGTGGAGGAAGAAAGCACCCAGATGGTGCGTAATATTTTTGAAAAACTGCTCAAAATGGCAGGTGTGACGGTAGAGGTGCGCGGATATGAAAATATTCCGCAGGATCGCCCGGTGCTCTATGTTGGAAACCACCGGAGCTATTTTGATATCCTGGTCGGCTATACGACGGTTCCGGGACTGATGGGATTTGTGGCAAAGAAAGAGATGGAGAAGATTCCGCTCTTGTCAAAATGGATGCTCAATGTCAACTGTCTGTTTTTAGATCGGAATAATATAAAAGAAGGTTTAAAAACGATTCTGGCGGGGATCGAGAAGGTGCGCCGCGGCGTTTCTGTCTGGATTTTTCCGGAGGGAACCCGCAATAAAAATGAACAGCTTTCCGATCTACTTCCATTTAAAGAGGGAAGCTTAAAGATTGCAGAGAAATCTGGCTGTCCGGTTGTTCCAGTGGCGATCAAGGGAACAGCGGAGGTCTTTGAGAAGCATATTCCGCTTATTTGTCCGAGCCATGTCGTGATTGAGTTCGGCGAGCCGTTCATCGTGAAAGAGCTGGATCCGGAGAACCGGAAGTTTGTCGGCGCATATACGAGAGAAAAGATCGCAGGGATGCTTTCAGAGATGGAAAAGGAGAACAACTAAGAGATGGATTTGCTGGAGATAAGAGGGCGTCTGGATCAGATTGACACCCAGATAGAAAAGTTATTTGAGGAGAGAATGCGCCTTTGCAGCGAGGTGGCAGAGTATAAGATCGCGACCGGAAAGGCGGTTTACGATGCCGAACGTGAGAAACAGAAGATCGAGTCAGTTCAGGCGATGGCAGAGGGCGAGTTCAACAAGCAGGCGGTTGCCGAGCTGTTTTTGCAGATGATGACGCTGAGCCGCCGGTATCAGTATCAGACGATCGCAGGGCGCGTCGGCGGTCCGGATCTGGGCTTCCATAAGGTGGAGAAGCTTGAAACAGCCGGAAAACGCGTGGTGTTCCAGGGATTAGAGGGCGCTTACGGTCATGCGGCGGCGCTGCAGTTCTTTGGAAAAGACGCGGATATCCATCATGTACGCCGGTTCGAGGATATGATGGTGGAGATTCAGGAGGGAAAAGCTGATTTTGCGGTGCTCCCGATTGAAAATTCTTCCGCCGGTGCCGTGACGGACAACTATGATCTGCTTTTAAAATACGACAATGTGATTGTGGCGGAGACATTTCTGCCGGTACACCACTACCTGCTTGGCACACCGGATGCGGAACTTTCCGATGTGAAGCGTGTTTATGCACATCCGCAGGCGCTGATGCAGAGCAGCGACTTCTTAAACCAGCACGACTGGCAGCAGCTAAGCATGGAAAATAATGCTGTGGCGGCACAGAAGGTACGCGATGAGAAGGATCCGTCACAGGCGGCAGTCGCAGGTGAGGTGGCAGGAGAGATTTACGGACTCAAAAAGCTGGCAGGTCCGATCAACAACTGTCCGGACAACACGACCCGTTTCCTGATTCTGGCGAAGGATCGCGTCTATCAGGCGGGCGCAGAGAAAATCAGCCTCTGCTTCGAGCTGCCGCACCGCAGCGGTACGCTGTACAGCATGCTCGGCAATTTTATTTTCAATGATGTCAATATGCGGATGATCGAGTCACGCCCGATCCCGGAAGAGAGTTGGCAGTACCGCTTCTTCGTGGACATCGAGGGAAACCTGGAGGATGCCGGTGTGCAGAATGCACTGTACGGAATCATGCGCGAAGCGAAAAATGTAAAAATATTAGGAAATTACTAGACTCTTTAGCTTAGGACAAGATGAAATGGGTTACTGTCCGCGGGAGGCATTTTTGGAACCGAAAGTGCCGCAAAAGAATGTGATGGTAACCGGAAAGGCAAAATGATGGAAGAAAGAAGAAAAAATACGATGATTTTATACCGCAACCTGCGGTATCAGCAGTTATTTGACGATATGTGCAGCCTCTTAAAACCAGAGGAAGGCGGGGCACGCCCGGATGCGTATGCATGCGCGAGCCAGCTCATCGATCTGGCAGTGACCTATGGATTCCGCGGAAACCTGTGGCATTGTTTCCTGGCGTTCTGCATGGCAAACAATGAAAATGCCTACAGCACATCCTGCGAGATCATCGGACCGGTCGGCGGCAGCTTAAGCGAGCTTGCCCGTCACGATTTTGCACAGGTCAGAGAGCTTTTTTTCCTGGATATTGCCTGTCTGGACGAGGCTGAGAACGGCATCTGGTCGGAGATGAAGCATTACGAAAATGCGCTGGAAAACAGCAAGGCGTTCAACCACCGCATCCGCGACCGGATCGTTGAATTATCGGTTTCACTGGAGAATGCGGAGAGTGATCAGGAATTTCAGGATATCGTGACCGAATTTTATAAAGAATTTGGTGTCGGCAAGTTTGGTCTTAACAAAGCATTCCATATTATCATGGATGACGAGGCAAAGCAGGTCGATATCGAGCCGATCACGCGCGTGGAACATATCGAGCTGAGCGATCTGGTCGGCTATGAGCTGCAGAAAGCCAAGCTGATTGAGAATACCGAGGCATTTATCGAGGGGCGCGCGGCAAACAACTGCCTGCTTTTCGGTGACAGCGGTACCGGTAAATCATCCAGTATCAAGGCGATCTTAAATCAGTATTATGACCGCGGACTCCGCATGATCGAGGTGTACAAGCATCAGTTCCGCGGACTGTCAGATGTCCTGGAGCAGATCAAAGACCGCAACTACAAATTTATCATTTATATGGACGACCTTTCCTTTGAGGAATATGAGCTGGAATATAAATATCTGAAAGCAATCATTGAGGGTGGTCTCGGCATTAAGCCGCAGAATGTCCTGATTTATGCGACATCGAACCGCCGTCACTTAATCCGCGAGAAATTCAGCGATAAGCGCGAGCTGGACGACGATCTGCACTCCAACGATACGGTGCAGGAAAAACTGTCTCTGGTTGCGCGTTTTGGCGTCACGATCTACTACGGCTCACCGGACAAGAAAGAGTTCCAGAACATCGTCCGCGTACTGGCAGATAAATACCACATCCATATGCCGGAGGCAGATCTGCTTCTGGAAGCCAACAAGTGGGAGTTAAACCACGGCGGGCTGTCCGGACGTACTGCCACCCAGTTTATTGCAAACTTACGCAGCAAGCTGAAAGGAGAGATCAAGTAATATGACCGTTAAAACCTTTGCCGCTATTGATGTGGGTTCCTTCGAACTGGAGCTGGGAATTTTCGAGATTTCTGCTTCCGCCGGAATCCGCGAGATTGATCATGTGCGCCATGCGCTGGCGCTTGGCAAAGACACGTACAATGACGGACGTTTGAGCCACGAGATCGTGGAGGAAATGTGCGAGGTCCTGAATAAGTTCCGGGAAGTGATGAAAACATACCGGGTATCGGATTACCGGGCATTTGCGAGCAGTGCGCTTCGGGAGGCGCGGAACAGCCAGATGGTACTGGACCGGATTCTGGTGCGTACCGGACTCCGGGTCCGCACGATGAACAACTCGGAGCTGCGTTTTAAGAGTTATAAAGCTGTTGCAGCCAGGGAGGAAGAATTCCAGCGCACCGTGAAAAACGGCGCGGCGCTGATGGATGTCGGATTCGGAAGCACCCAGATCTCCCTCTTTGATGAGGAGGTACTGGTATCGACGCAGAACCTTCTGCTCGGCGTGCTGCGCTTAAGCGAAATGTCAGCACACTGGCGCGTCGATTACCGGAAGATCCCGGCGATCATCGACGAGCTGGTAGAAAATGAATTATACACATTCCGGAAGATATTTTTAAAAGAGCATCAGATCGAGACGCTGATTGCAACCGGCGAGACAATGAACTATATGATCAGCCGCGGTATGCATGAAAAAGGCGGGGCGCGGTTCACGGCAAAGGAATTTGGCGTGTTCTGCGAGAAGCTGATTGGAATGTCCTCGGAGGAGATTCAGGAGCGCTATGAGCTGCCGCAGGATTACGCAGAAGTGCTGATTCCAAGTGCGATTCTCTACCGGAAGGTATTAGACATGACGGGTGCTTCCTATATCTGGGCACCGGGGACGACACTTTGCGATGGTATCGCGGCAGAGTACGCACAGGAAAACCGTCTGGTCCGCTTCCATCATGATTTTGAGGCAGATATTCTCTCAACGGCGCGCCAGATGGCGAAGCGCTACCGCTGCCACGGCGCACATGTGCGCGAGGTAGAGCGGTCGGCGGAGATGATCTTTGATGCAACGAAAAAATACCATGGTCTGGGAGCGCGGGAACGCCTGCTTTTAAAGATCGCAGCGACCCTGCATGACTGCGGCAAGTTTGTCAGCATCACGCGCGGTTCGGAAAGCTCGTACCAGATCATCATGGATACGGAGATCATCGGAATTTCCCATCTGGAGCGCGAGGTTGTAGCCAATATCGTGCGCTACAACATTCAGGAATATGCCTACGATGAGGTCATCCTGGAGTCGGATCTGTCCCAGTATGCGGGGCTTGGAACCTCCCGGAGAGAGCTGACGATCCTGATTGCGAAGCTGACGGCAATTTTGCGTCTGGCCAATTCGATGGACCGCAGCCACCGCCAGAAGCTGAGCGACAGCCGCATCGCTGTGCGGAACGGCAGTCTGGTGATTACGACGGACTGTCCGGAGAGTATCGTGCTGGAGCAGTATTCATTTGACCAGAAGGCAGATTTCTTTGAGGAAGTCTTTGGAATACGGCCTGTACTCAGGCAGAAAAGAGGGGTATAAGGATGTCGGATGCAGTGTTGAAATACGGAGAACCTGAAAATTATGTAAACCGTGAACTGAGCTGGCTGGAATTTAACTACCGGATTCTGGGTGAGGCGCGCGATAAGACGACCCCACTGTTTGAACGCCTGAAATTTTTAAGCATCACGGCGTCGAACCTGGATGAGTTTTTCATGGTCCGCGTGGCATCTCTCAAGGACATGGTTCACGCCAATTATACGAAGCGGGATATTGCGGGTATGACGGCACAGGAACAGCTGGATGCGATCGATGGAAAAACGCATGAGCTGGTCGAGAATCAGTACCGGACCTACAACCGGATGCTCCTGCCGCTCTTAAAACAGCACGGTCTGCGCGTGGTCACCGAGCATGAGAAGCTTACGAAGGAAGAAGCGGTGTACGTTGATCGGTATTTTGAGGAATCGGTCTACCCGGTCCTCACGCCGATGGCGGTTGATTCCTCCCGCCCGTTCCCGCTTATTCACAATAAATCGTTAAATATCGCCGCGCTGGTCCGCAAGAAAAAGGGAGACGGCGAGCTGGAATTTGCGATGGTCTGCGTGCCGGGCGGGCTTCCACGCGTGGTGGAGCTGCCGTGCCAGGAGGGCAAATCCATCATTTATCTGGAAGAAGTCATCGAGCGGAACATCGACAAATTGTTCTTAAATTATGATATTATCAGCTGTCATCCGTTCCGTGTCATGCGAAATGCCGATCTGAGCATCGACGAGGATGAGGCGGAGGATCTGCTCAAGGAGATCGAGCAGAAGCTCAAGAAACGCCAGTGGGGCGAGGTCATCCGCCTGGATATCGAGAAAAAGGCGGATAAGCGCCTCTTAGACATCCTCAAAAAGGAGCTGCACGTTGGCGGGCACGCGATCTATGAGATTGACGGGCCGCTTGATCTGACCGTCCTCATGAAGGTGTTCGGTCTGCCGGGCTTTGATGAATTTAAGACACCGCCGTACACGCCGCAGCCGGTTCCGGCGCTGATGAATGAGGATGATATTTTTGCCAATATCCGCAAAGGCGATATATTGCTGACCCACCCGTTTGAAACCTTTGAGCCGGTCGTCAATTTTATCAAGAAAGCTGCCCGTGACCCGGAGGTGCTGGCGATCAAGCAGACACTCTACCGTGTCAGCGGCAACTCCCCGATTATCGCGGCGCTCGCCGAAGCGGCGGACAATGGAAAACAGGTGTCGGTTCTGGTTGAGCTGAAAGCCCGTTTTGACGAGGAAAACAATATTCTCTGGGCGAAGATGCTGGAAAAAGCCGGCTGCCACGTTATCTACGGTCTGCTGGGGCTGAAAACACACAGTAAGATCACGCTGGTGGTGCGCCGCGAGGAAGAGGGCATCCGCCGCTACGTCCATCTGGGAACTGGAAATTACAACGATTCGACGGCAAAACTCTACACCGACTGCGGTCTTTTAACCTGTGATCCGCTGATCGGTGAGGATGCGACTGCAGTCTTTAACATGCTGTCGGGTTATTCGGAGCCGCTTGGCTGGAACAAGCTGTCGCTGGCGCCGCTGTGGCTGCGCGGACGTTTTCTGCGCCTGATCCAGCGGGAAACGCGCAACGCCCGCGAAGGTATTCCAGCGCGGATCGTGGCAAAGATGAACTCCCTGTGCGACCGTGAGATCATTGCGAGTCTTTACGAGGCGTCCAATGCGGGGGTAAAAATACAACTCATCGTCCGCGGCATCTGCTGTCTGCGCGCCGGGATTCCGGGATTAAGCGAGAATATAACGGTCTGCTCGATCGTTGGAAATTTCCTTGAACACAGCCGTATTTTCTACTTCGAGAACGACGGTGAACCGCAGATTTTCATGGGAAGTGCCGACTGGATGCCGCGAAACCTCGACCGTCGTGTGGAGATTCTCTTCCCGGTTGAGGATGAGAAGCTGAAAGCACGCATCTGTCACATCTTAGAGGTACAGCTTGCCGACAATGTCAAGGCGCAGTACCTGAGACCGGACGGAACCTACGCTAAACGCAACCGCCGCGGCAAAGAGCCGGTCTGCGCGCAGGATACCTTCTGTGCGGAGGCAGTGCAGGCGGCGAAGGAAGCTGGAAAAAAGCAGGATCCGGCGGCGATGAGGGTGTTTATTCCGCTGGAACAATAAAGAAATTGCAGTTCGCAGATAAGCAAAATTCTCCAAAAATGTAATAAATTTTTAAAGCATAAATCCTCCCCATATGGTAAACTGGAAACAGGTATATTCGTCTGGTATTTCGCATAGAGATACCGGGAACCTGCATTACATATGAGGGAGGTTTTTTTATGTCTGAAATACACGTTCTGGTGGTGGATGATGAGAAAGAGATTGCCGATCTGGTGGAGATTTATCTGGTCAGTGATGGTTATAAAGTATATAAGGCATCCAATGCGTTAGAGGGATTGGAGATTCTGGAGAAGGAGACGATTCATCTGGTGCTTCTCGATATCATGATGCCGGGGATGGATGGTCTGGAGATGTGCCGCAAAATCCGGGAGACGAACAATATCCCGATTATCATGCTGAGCGCGCGCTCAGCGGATCTGGATAAGATTCTGGGACTGGGAACCGGCGCGGATGATTACGTGACGAAACCATTTAACCCGCTGGAGCTGACGGCGCGCGTCAAATCACAGCTTCGCCGCTACACGCAGTTAAATCCGCAGAGCGGTGCAGGAAACCAGGTTAAAAATGAGATCTCGATCAAGGGACTCACGATCAACAAAGATAATCATAAAGTGACGGTGTACGGCGAAGAGATCAAGCTGACGCCGATCGAATTTGACATCCTGTATCTGCTGGCATCCAATCCGGGGCGGGTCTTCAGCACCGATGAAATCTTTGAGAAGGTGTGGAATGAGAAAGTCTACGAGGCAAATAACACGGTTATGGTACATATCAGACGGCTTCGCGGCAAGATGAAGGAGGACACCCGACAGAACAAGATCATTACAACGGTCTGGGGGGTAGGATACAAAATTGAAAAATAAAAAAGATATGAGTCGCCGATTCCGGACACGGATGGTCATGAACATCGTTTACAGCACCGTGGTGGCATGCCTGGTGGAGGTGTTTCTGATTGCCAATGTTTCGATGATCAGCAGCTATCTGCGGGAGACGCGGTACCGGGATTCTTTTTTCCTGCGCCTGACGGAGACAGAGACACTGATGGCATTTGTCTATCTTCTGTCGGGCATCGCGATCTTCTCAGTCACTTTTTTTGCCCTTCAGGAGCGGTCCATGCGCTATATCAGCCGGATCTCATCCGCGATTCAGAATATTTCCGAGGGCGATTTGAATACGGCGATCGAGGTGCGGGGCGACGACGAGTTTACGGCGATGGCGGTCAATTTAAATAAGATGGTCGGGGATATCCGGAATCTGATGGACAAGGAGCGCGAGGCGGAGCGCACGAAGAACGAGCTGATTACCAATGTGGCACACGATCTGCGGACACCGCTGACCTCGATCATCGGCTATCTTGAACTTCTGTCCGGCAAGGTGGAGATTCCTGCAGAAATGCAGAAAAAATATATTGATATTGCCTATGCAAAATCGAAACGTCTGGAAAAACTGATCGAAGATTTGTTTGGTTTTACTAAAATGAATTATGGAAAAGTGGCAATGCACGTGTCGAAGGTGGACATCGTCAAACTGCTCAGCCAGCTGTTGGAGGAATTTTATCCGAGCTTCAAGGACAAAAACCTCTCCTACGAGCTGCAGAGCAATGTCCCGGGCAAGGTTATCACGGCAGACGGAAATCTTCTGGCGCGCCTCTTTGACAACCTGATCAATAACGCGATCAAATACGGTGCGGACGGAAAACGGGTGCTGGTGCAGATTCATGCGGAGGAAGAGGTCGTGACCGTTTCGGTGACGAACTACGGCTACGTGATTCCGGCGGACGAGCTGCCTCTTTTATTTAATAAATTCTACCGCGTGGAACAGTCGCGATCGACCAACACGGGCGGCACAGGGTTAGGTCTGGCGATCGCCAAAAATATTGTCGATATGCACGGCGGCACGATTCAGGTAACGAGCGATCTGAATGGAACGGTGTTTACGGTGCGCCTGCGGACGAATTTTGACATCAACAGGGAAAATTTCCAGATGCCGTAAAGGCGAGTGTGGGAAAGAATCTAATAGACATTTTAATGGATTTTTGGTTACTGTTCATAGGTAGGCACTTTTGGAACCGAAAGTGCCGTAAGAAAACATGGTGGCAGCAGGAATTTGCCGTATTTAATGCGAAGCCACGGCAAATTCCGTTACTGGGCACGTATGCGTGAACAGTTACAGATAGGGAGAGAAAGGATGCAGAAAAAGAGGGGAATACAGTTCTTTTTTGCGATATTGATCGGATGGATGGCACTATTCTGCCTTCCTGCAGGGTACGCATATGCCTCACAGAAGGAAGCAGATGCGCCGCTGTCGATGGATGTTTCCTATGGATTTGACAATACGGCAAAGAGTGACCGTTACCTTCGGGTAACGGTCCTTCTGAATAATGATACAGCGCCGTTTGAGGGAACGCTGGAGTTTCTGACCGCGCAGTCCAGTCTGGAGGCGTACCAGTATTCTTATCCGTTATCGTTGGCAGCGGGGGAGAAGTTTAAACAAGAATATTATATCCCGCTGGGTGTGCGGGCGGATCAGATGTTTGTATCGGTACAGGATGTAAACGGGAAAACGGTCATCCGGAAACGTCTGAAACTTGGTTCTGAGGAGGACGTTGCAGAGAGTTATATCGGAATTTTGACGGATACGCCGGAGGCACTTTCTTATTTAGACGGCGCGGGCATCCGATATGGGACGCTTCGGACGCGGGCGGTTTTTCTGGATGCCGAGCAGGCACCGGATGACCGGCTGGGTTACGATCCGCTGGATCTGGTAATTGTGTCTGGATTTGACCTGGATTCGCTCAGCGATGTCCAGTATGAGGCGCTGCGGCGCTGGGTGGAAGACGGCGGTACGATCCTCTTTGGCGGCGGTGTGGATTGTGCGAGAAATTATGGCAGGTTTGCAGAGAAGGTGCTGGAGCCGCCGTATCTGGATGCGGTAACCGTTCCGGTCAGTCTGGGCGGGGAGACGGCACCGGGCGAGCAGACGGGGGAGATCCAGGCAGAATGCGTCGATGTGAACCTGAAGAACGGCAGCACTCTGCTGGCGGGGGAAGTGTTCCCGCTGTTATCCCATACGAACTGCAAACGGGGGCGGATCGTGGCAGCTGCCTTTTCGATGGATGCGATCAGCGATTTGTGTCTGACCAATCCATCCTCATTTGAAAAGCTGTATACGCTGGTGCTGGGAAGTGATACCGTGGACGAGCTGGCACAGGAGGATTACTACGGTTATTCGGGCTCGTATTTCAGCGTACAGGGGCTGGTCAACACCGGCAATGCGGGGCGGCTTCCGAAGGTTGCGGCATATACGGTGATCGTGGTGGTCTATCTGCTTTTGATCGGTCCGGGCATCTATTTCTACTTAAAAAAGCGCGGAATTTACCGGTATTATCTGCCGGCGGTGACACTGGGGGCGTTTTTGTTTACCGGCATTATTTATGCGCTGGGCGTAAAGACACGCTTCCGGGAGCCGTTTGTGACGTATGCGTCGATTCTGGATACCTCGGGAGAAGAGGCGGAAGAAGCCACTTATATGAACATCCGAAGCCCTTATAACAAGCCGTATTCGGTGAGCTTAAAGCCGGGCTATGAGGTGCGCCCGATGACGCGCAGTTACTATTACGATGCGGTTTCGGCGGTGCGCTTTACCGGTGAGGAAGAGTATCATACAAACTTTGTTTATCAGCCGGAACGGGTCGAAATTAAAATGCGGGATACGGTCGCATTTTCACCGAATCTGTTTACCCTGCGTCGTGAGCTGGAGAAAACGGACGCGATGGGCGTTCAGGGAAATATTTCCTATTTTGACGGCGTGGTGTCGGGAACGGTAAAAAACTGTTTTGAGGAACCGCTGGAGAATGCGGCTCTGCTCATCAATGGGAAAGCGGTGCTGCTGGGAAGATTAGAGCCTGGGCAGACGGTTTCTCTGGATGGAAAGGAGAGCTGCGATTATCCGGTCAGCTATTCGTATGCGGCAGCACAGATGGTGACCGGGGCGGATCAGTATGAGAAAGCGGAGATTGAGGATCCGGACTATTTAAAGGCGCAGGAGCGGACGAGACTTTTGAGCTTTTATCTGGATTCCGGCGCGGGGCGCAATCCGTCTGAGGCGTGCCTGGTGGCATTTTCAACCCGGAAGCTCCAGGGAGAGGAAGATTTTCTGGCGGATGCGAGGACACTTCGGGAAGGATTTTGCATGGTGACCGAGTCAATCCCGCTGAACCGTGAAAAAGACGGAAAACTTTACCGTTCGGCGCTTGAGGAAGATCCAACGGTGCTCGCCGGAAATTATGAGGCGGCGTACAACACAATGTATAGCGGGGAAACAGCGGAGGCTGCGACGGTCGAATATTCGCTGGGAAGTGACCTTGTCATTGAAAAGCTTACGTTTGAGACTCTGTCACCGCGATTTTCGGAAAATCCGCTCTATCCGTATATGTCATCCTTCTCCGGAAGCATGTATTTCTATAACTATGAGACCGGGCGCAATGACCGGATCGAGCTGAAATCAGAGTATTCGGCGGAGGAGCTTTCGCCGTACCTGTCTCCGTCGAACACATTGACCGTCAAATATGTGCCGGAACAGACGGGAGAGTATGGCTGGGAAAGCCAGCTTCCAAGAATCTATGTCGTAGGGAGGAGAGAGTGATGCTGACGATTAAAAACCTCAGAAAACGATATGGCAATTTTCAAGCGCTGGATGGGCTGAATCTGGAGGTCGCGGACGGGGAACTCTTTGGATTCGTGGGTCCCAATGGGGCAGGCAAGACGACGACGCTCAAGATTCTTGCGGGACTCCTCGTTCCCGATGAGGGCGAGGTGGAGATCGGCGGACTGGATGTTTACTCAGACGGAAAAGAACTCCGGCGGCGGATCGGCTATGTGCCGGATTTCTTCGGAGTATATGATAACCTGAAAGTATCGGAATATATGGAATTTTTTGCATCCTGCTACGGAATTACGGGGCTGCAGGCGCGGACGCGCTGCCATACGCTTCTGGAACAGGTGCGGCTGGAAGATAAAGAGGACTTTTTCGTGGACGGGCTTTCGAGAGGTATGAAGCAGCGCCTCTGTCTGTCGCGGGCGCTCATCCACGATCCGGATCTTCTGATCCTGGATGAACCGGCTTCCGGGCTGGATCCGCGCACCCGGGTGGAGTATACGGCGATTCTGAAAGAACTGCGCGATCAGGGAAAAACGCTGCTCGTCAGCTCCCATATTTTATCGGAATTGTCAGAGCTTTGTACCTCGATCGGCATCATTGAGCAGGGAAGAACGGTTCTGCAGGGCAGCATGGATCAGATTTTTGCGCGGATCAACTCGTCCAATCCGCTTCTGATCTCGATTTTCAGCCAGAAAGAAAAGGCGCTTGCGATCCTGAAAAGCCATCCTTGCGTGCAGACGATCGCGGTGCAGGGGGATGAGATCAAGCTGGGCTTTTTGGGGGATCGGCAGGATGAGGCGCTGCTTTTGCAGCAGCTTATCGATGCGGATGTGATGGTCAGCAGCTTTATGCGCGAGAAGGGAAGCCTGGAATCACTGTTTATGCAGATCACAGGACATGAAGAAGAGAGGGCGGTGCTGAAACATGAGATGGAATCCGGTATTTAGGAGGGAAATGACAGTCGGAAGCCGCAGCATCCGCATGATGGCGATTCTGTTTGTTTTTAACAGTATTCTGGCGGCGGTGGCGCTGTTTAATATGTATTCGGTGGCGGAACAGGTCAGGACGACGGCGGAGATCCAGTATTCGCAGTTTCTGGATCTCTACACGTTCGTCTCCTCGATCGAATTTATCATGCTGCTTTTCATCATGCCGGCGCTGACTGCCAGCAGTATCAGCGGCGAGCGGGAACGCCAGACGCTGGAACTGATGCTGACGACCACGATGGAGCCGCGTGACATGGTGCTTGGAAAACTGGCGTCCTCGCTGGTGACGATGCTGGTGCTGGCGGTCTCGGCACTTCCGGTACAGGCGCTCGTATTTGTCTACGGGGGCGTTACGCTGCAGGACATCGGGATGCTGTTCCTGTGCCACGGCGTTGTGGCAATTTTAACGGGTAGTATCGGGATCTTTTATTCATCGGTGCTGCGCCGCTCGACGGTATCGACCGTCTGCTCCTATGTGACGGTGGTGGCGCTGACGGCGGGAACGATGGCAGTCAATCTGTTTGCATACCGGATGGCGCTCCGGGCGGCAAATTCGTATGCATCTAATCTCAATGCATCGGAAATGGCAAGTTCCGGCATTTTACGCTATCTCTTTCTTTTCAATCCGGCTGTCTCGTTTTATAATGTAATTAACGGACAGGCGGGAAGCGGTGACATGAGAAAATGGTTCGAGCCGCTGTTCGGCGTATTTCCAGACAATGCGATCACAGCACACTGGACGGCGTGCAGCCTGATTTTGCAGTGTATACTGGCGATGGTGCTGATCGCGGCAGCAATCTGGGCGATCACGCCGGGAAAATGGAATCGGCATGGGAAAAATAAAGGGAAGGATAACCGATAGATAGAAAAAGCAGAAAAACAGAGAAACTATGAATTTGGACAAGGAGGCAGAGAGTATGGGAATTATCAGAGCAGCGGCACACGCGGTCGGCGGCGGGCTGGCAGATCAGTGGCTGGAAGTGATTGAACCGGAAAATATGGGGGAACAGACCGTATTTTCAGCGGGTGTGCAGACACGCCGCGGGGAGAACCGGAAGAGAACGCCGGAAACGGTGTCCAATGGTTCTGTGATCCATGTGTACCCGAATCAGTTTATGATGCTGGTGGACGGCGGTAAGGTCGTTGATTATACAGCGGAAGAGGGCTATTATACAGTGCAGAATTCATCCCTGCCGTCTCTGTTTAACGGACAGTTCGGCGATGCGCTGAAAGAATCCTTCAACCGTGTGCGTTATGGCGGACAGACGCCGTATGCACAGAAGGTCTACTATATTAATCTCCAGGAGATCAAGGGAATCAAGTTCGGCACACGGACGCCGATCAACTATTTTGATTTATTCTATAATTCCGAGCTGTTTCTGCGCGCACATGGAACTTACTCCATCAAGATCACGGATCCATTGAAATTTTATGCGGAGGCTATTCCGAAAAATCAGGATCAGGTGGAGATTGATTCCATCAATGAGCAGTATTTAGCGGAGTTCCTGGAAGCGCTGCAGACCTCGATCAACCAGATGTCGGCGGATGGTGTGCGGATTTCCTTTGTAGCCTCCAAAGGCAGGGAACTGGGACGATATATGGCGGAGACGTTGGATGAAGAGTGGAACCGTCTGCGTGGCATGGAGATCCAGTCAGTCGGTATCGCCAGCATTTCCTATGATGAAGAATCGCAGAAACTCATCAATATGCGGAATCAGGGCGCGATGCTCGGCGACCCGTCGGTGCGCGAGGGGTATGTACAGGGCGCGATGGCACGCGGCTTTGAGGCAGCCGGTTCTAACGGAAGCGGTGCGATGGCAGGCTTCATGGGAATGGGCGCCGGCATGAACTTCGGCGGCGGATTTATGGGCGCCGCATCGGCGTCCAACCTGCAGCAGATGCAGATGCAGCAGGCGGCGCGGCAGGGATATGCGGCACCGCAGGGCGGCTATGCGCCGGGGCAGGCGAATGGAGCGCCGCAGGGTGGTTATGCACAGCAGCCGGGACAGATGAATGCGGCACCACAGGGCGGCTATGCACAACCGGCAGGACAGAACGCAGCGCCGCAGGGCAGTGCGGCAGCTCCGGCGGAATCCTGGACTTGTGAGTGCGGCAATGTCAACCACGGAAAGTTCTGCTCCGAGTGCGGCAAGCCAAGACCAGCCGGTCCGTGGACCTGCAGCTGCGGAACGGTCAATACAGGTAAGTTTTGTTCCGAATGCGGAAAACCGAGGTCATAGGGCGTATGGAGATACAATCATATAAGTGTCCAAACTGCGGCGGCGGGCTGGTGTTTGATCCGAAGACGCAGAAATTTAAATGTGAATACTGCCTCTCAGCGTTTACGGAAGAGGCATTGAAAGAGATGGAAGAGGCAGCCAGAAAGTCAGAGGAAGCTTCGAAGCCGGGTGGAATGCCGGAAGCGGAAAAGATAGAGAGCCAGAAGCAGGCGGAGTCTAAGATGGTTCTCTATACCTGCCCGAGCTGCGGCGCGGAGATTGTGGCACAGGAGACGACGGCGTCCACGTACTGCTGTTACTGTCACAATCCGGTGGTTCTTTCGGGAAGCCTGGACGGCAAATACCGCCCGGACGGTCTGATTCCGTTTGAGATCGACAAGAAAAAGGCAAAAGAAATCTTTAAAAACTGGATTCAGAAGAAAAAGTATGTGCCGGATGATTTCTACTCGCCGCGTCAGATGGAGTATCTGGAAGGAATTTATTATCCATATTGGATGTATAGCTGCCAGGTATCCGGTGAGATGCAGGCGGAGGCGCTGCGGAAACGCGTGACGGTGGCGGGGGAGATCGAGTATATCGAGACGAGCCGTTACCATCTGGAGAAAAAGGCGGAGCTTCCCATCAAGGATGTGGCGCGCAACGCGTTAAAGCAGGCGGACCGCAGCCTTGCCGAGACCGTGCTTCCGTTTGATATGAAGAAGCTGCGCCCGTTTCAGGCAGGCTATTTTCTGGGATTTAGAGCGGAGCGGCGCGACCGGGAAAAGGAAGAATTTACACAGGAGATTGAGCAGGAGATCAAGCAGTATACGAGAGAATCCCTGCAAAATAGCGTCTCCGGCTACGATCATGTGGATATCCGGAACCATCGGGAAACCATCACGGGGGAAAAATGGAACTATGCCATGCTTCCGGTGTGGATGATGACCTATCCGGATCCGAAGAGCGGTCAGATGTACTATTTTGCGATGAATGGGGAAAATGGAAAGGTCTGCGGCGTCCTGCCGGTTGATTCGAAAAAACTGGTGCGCCTGTTTTTGACGATTTTCATTCCTGTGTTTGTACTTTTGCTGCTGGGAGGATACCTGATATGATAGAGAATCAAAATGCGGGAGTCACACAGAAAAAGAAGAAATATGGACGGCTGAAAGATTTTATATGCTTCTTTGTTGCAGCATTTATTTCATTTTCACAGGTCAGCCCTATATGGGCGGCGGAAGGCACGCGCGTCTTCGACGAGGCGGGACTGTTCAGCGCGGAAGAAGTGCAGGAGCTGGAGACACGGATCGATGAGGTGCGTGATTCACAGGATGCCGATCTGGCGGTACTGACAGTCGAGGACGCACAGGGAGAATCGGCGGAAAGCTATGCCGATGATTTTTACGACAGCCACGGACTGGGCGTCGGGGACGATGCGAGTGGTATTCTGCTTTCGATCGATATGGACAACCGGGAGATATACGTTTCTACCACCGGGTATGCGATGAAAGTGCTGACGGATGCGCGGGTAGAGAAGGTGCTGGATGCGGCATATGACAGCGTGGCGGATGGAAACTATGCGGAAGGCGCGCTGGGGGCGATCGACAGCATCGAAAATTATTTGGAGATGGGCGTCCCGGCGGGACAGTATACACAGGTGCGCGAGGAGAAAAAACATTCCCTGGAATGGTATGAGGCGCTGTTTGCGGCGGTCGCGGCTGCAATCGTGGCGGCACTCCCGTGCTTTTCGGTGATGCGCCAGTATAAGATGCAGAAAGAACACCGCCAGTCGCTGGGGTTCCATATGGCATACCGGGCGGACAGTGCGCTGCATTTTGTCCAAAATGAGGAGCAGTTTGTAAACCGGTCGGTAGTGACCAGACGGATTCCGAAAAATCCGGGTCCGGGCGCTTCGGGCGGTTCGGCTGGAAGGACGACCATACATCAGGGCAGTAGCGGAAGGATGCACGGCGGCGGAGGCAGAAAGTTTTAATTGATACAATTTCGTGTGGAAGGCGGATGAATGATATATGACAATCCTGATGACAGGCTTATGTGAGAAAGGTGCAGACCAGATCTGGAAACAGTGTAACGATGCGATGTACGCCCAGGGAGTTACCTGGCTGGAAGAGGCGGCATATGCGGGCGATGCGGAAGCATGGTTCTTTTTAGGACACTGTTACAGCTGGGGGGACGGGGCTGTCGGGTTCAATGAGAAAAAAGCGTATGAATGTTACCTGCGGGGGGCTTCGGCGGGAAGTGCCCGGGCAGTGTTAGGAGCGCTGCGCGCCGGTCAGTATGACGAACAGATGAAGAAGTCGGCACGTTATTCCATCGAGGAAAGTTACCGTCAGGTGCGGGATGCCGCTGAGATGGGCGATGTCTATGCCGCGTGGCAGATGGGCGAGGCAGTTGAGTGGGAAGATCTGGCCGATTATATGCCGCAGACTGAGAGCGCCCGCGAGCAGTGCCTCTTCTGGTACGAACGGGCGGCGGACGGCGGCATTATCCCGGCGATGGTTAAGATGGGAAAATGCTGCCAGAATGGTACATACCGGGAAAAAGATGAAAAAGAGGCACTTCGCTGGGCGAATCAGTGCGCCGCCAGCGGGGAGGTTTGGGGACTCTTCCAGATGGGGGAACATTACCGCCAGGAAGAAGACTGGGAAGCTGCATTCCAATATGACTATGCGGCGGCAAAGCAGGGGTCTTCCCGCGCCATGCTGTATCTGGGGCAGATGTATTTAAACGGACAGGGCACAGAGCGCGATATCCAGGCGGCCGTCCAGGCGCTGGAAAACGCCGCAGCGCGGAACGAGGCGGAGAGCTTTGAAGAACTTGGAAATCTGTTTTATCAGGATGAGCTGGTGGAGCGCGATGATGAAAAAGCGTTTTACTGGTATGGAAAAGCATATGCGGCAGGCATCAAAGAGGCGGCGCTTCCGTTAGCCCGCCTGTATCTGCGCCCGTCCGATGAGCAGGACACTGTCCGGGCAGAAAAACTTCTGCGGGAGGCAGCTGGGATCGAGACGGACGGACAGGCAAGTCTGGCGCTTGGAAATATCTATCGGGATGGTCTGAACGGCGAGATTGATATGAAGCAGGCAGTTTCCTGGTACGAAAAAGGCGCTTCGCAGGGAAATCCAGAGTGCATGGAGATTCTTGGATGCCTGTATTTCCAGGGCGAAGAGGGAGTAGACCGCGATTATGCAAAAGCATTTGAGTGGCTGAACCGGTGCGAAGAAGCCGGAAGTCTGCAGTCTGCATCCAAGTTAGGCTATCTCTATATGAAGGGAGAAGGCTGCACCGCCGATGAAAATAAGGCGAAGGAGCTTTTTGAGCGGGCGGCACAGACGGAATGTGACGGATATGCACTCTATGAGCTTGGATTTATCTACGAACGGAAAAATGAATCCCCGGAAGATCTCGAGCGGGCGGCACAGTGCTACCAGAAGGCGATCGAGATGGGAAATGAGAGTGCTTCACGGCGGTTTTCCCATTTTAAGAAGGGATTGTTTGGGCGCTGGAAGATCACGTATTAAGGGGGGAATTTTTCTTGCGCTGTGCCATAAAGTATGATAGAATTTTTAACTAAAGTGAGCAGGGGGTTCCGTAACTTTGCGGGAGAACTGCAAAACCACACAGAACACTTACATGGCAGAAAGTTTGACTCCGGCATCCTTTGCAAAGGTGGGGACGACGGGGAAAGATAAAAAGAGAGGATGAAAATCATGGCAATCAATTACAGCAGTACCCGTGGCGGTGAAAACAACGTAACGGCTTCGATGGCGATCTTAAAGGGACTGGCAGCAGACGGCGGCCTGTTCATGCCGGATCATATCCCGGCGTTAGATTGCAGCCTGGAAGAATTATCCCATAAAACATATCAGGAAGTAGCTTATGCAGTTATGAAGCAGTTCCTGACTGATTTCACGGAGGAAGAGCTGAAAACCTGTATCGAGCGCGCTTACGACAGTAAGTTTGATACGGAAGAGATTGCGCCGCTTGTCAAAGCAGACGGAGCATATTATCTGGAGCTGTTCCACGGAAGCACGATTGCCTTCAAGGATATGGCGCTCTCGATCCTGCCGCATCTGATGATCGTATCGGCGAAGAAGAACCATGCGGAGAACACGATCGTGATCCTGACCGCAACCTCCGGCGATACCGGAAAGGCAGCGATGGCTGGTTTTGCAGACGTTGAGGGAACCAGAATTATCGTATTTTACCCGAAGGACGGCGTCAGCCGTGTGCAGGAACTGCAGATGCTGACCCAGAAGGGCGCGAACACAAGCGTTGTCGGTATTTCCGGAAACTTTGATGATGCACAGAGCGGCGTCAAGAAAATTTTCGGTGACAAAGAATTTGCCAAAGAATTAGCAGGCAGAGGCTATCAGCTCTCTTCCGCAAACTCCATCAACATCGGTCGTCTCGTACCACAGGTTGTATACTATGTATATGCGTATGCAAAACTACTTGAAAACGGCGAGATCGAGAACGGTGAGAAGATCAACGTAACCGTTCCGACCGGAAACTTCGGCAATATCTTAGCTGCTTATTTTGCAAAACAGATGGGTGTGCCGATCGACAAGCTGATCTGCGCGTCCAATGACAATAAAGTTCTGTACGACTTCTTTAAGACAGGCGTATATGACAAGAACCGTCCATTCATCCTGACCTCTTCCCCGTCGATGGATATTCTGATTTCCAGCAACCTGGAACGTCTGATTTATCTCTCCACCGGCTGCGATGCGGAGGAGACCAAGAAACGCATGGAAGAGCTTTCGAAAGATGGCAAATATTCGGTTACCGACGAGATGCGTGCGCGCATGGCAGATTTTGTCGGCGGTTATGCCGATCAGGCGGCAAATGCAGCCGAGATCAAGCGTCTCTACGATGAGACCGGTTATATGATCGATACGCATACCGGCGTTGCATCCTGCGTATACCATAACTATGTGAAGGAGACAGGCGATACCAAGAAGACAGTTATCGCATCGACGGCAAGCCCATATAAATTCTCCCGCAGCGTCATGGAGGCAATCTTCGGCAGCGAAGAAGGCAAGGGCGAGTTCGAGCTTATCGACGAGATGGAGAAAGCATCCGGCGTGAAGATCCCGCAGGCGATCGAGGAGATCCGCAAGGCAGAGATCCGCCACAACCGCCAGTGCAAGCCGGAGGAGATGGAGAAGACCGTTTCGGAGATTTTACAGTAAAAGTTACAAAATATTAAAATAATTGCCTGTTATTTTTTTGACAGGCTAGGCAAATACTGAATTATGGTATATAATAGACTCTGGTTAGATCAAAAAGAGACAACGAGGAGGTTTGTATATGTTAGTTAGTGCGAAGGAAATGCTTCAGAAGGCAAGAGATGGCAAATATGCGGTTGGTCAGTTCAACATCAACAATCTTGAATGGACCAAAGCAATTTTACTGACGGCACAGGAGCAGAACTCACCGGTTATCTTAGGTGTTTCTGAGGGCGCAGGCAAGTATATGACTGGCTTTAAGACAGTATCTGCGATGGTAAAAGCGATGATCGAAGAGCTGAACATCACGGTTCCGGTTGCGCTGCATCTGGATCACGGCACCTACGAGGGCTGCTACAAATGTATCGATGCTGGATTTTCTTCCATCATGTTTGACGGCTCCCATTATCCGATCGCCGAGAACGTAGAGAAAACCAAAGAATTAGTCAAAGTCTGCGCGGAGAAAGGTATTTCCCTGGAGGCTGAGGTTGGTTCCATCGGCGGCGAGGAAGACGGCGTGATCGGCATGGGCGAATGTGCAGATCCGAACGAGTGCAAGGCGATTGCAGACCTCGGAGTTGATATGCTGGCAGCAGGTATCGGCAATATCCACGGCAAATATCCGGCAAACTGGCCAGGCTTAAGCTTTGAGACGCTGGCAGCCGTAAAAGAAAAAGTAGGCGATATGCCGCTGGTTCTTCACGGTGGTACTGGTATTCCGGAAGATATGATCAAGAAAGCCATTTCTTTAGGTGTAGCGAAGATTAATGTAAATACTGAGTGCCAGCTGGCATTTGCAGAGGCAACCCGCCAGTATATCGAGGCTGGTAAGGATCAGCAGGGCAAAGGATTTGACCCGCGTAAACTTCTTGCACCTGGTTTTGAGGCGATCAAAGAGACGGTTAAGACAAAGATGGAACTGTTCGGTTCTATCGGAAAAGCCTGATGAATAAGTAAGGTTCATGACCGGACTGCAGGGATGTACATTTCGCAACGCGGATATACATACCGGCGGTCCGGTCTGTTTTCATATTAATGTGAGGGATTGAATGAGCGAGATTATCAATGTACCGGAAATTTTCGGAAAAAATGTGTTTAATGACAAGGCGATGCAGGAACGCCTTCCGAAAAGTGTTTACAAAAAACTGAAGAAAACCATTGAAGACGGAGCTGAGCTGGATCCGTCCATCGCAGATGTTGTCGCACACGCGATGAAAGACTGGGCGATCGAGCGCGGTGCGACGCATTATTCCCATTGGTTCCAGCCGCTGACCGGCATTACGGCAGAAAAACATGATGCGTTTATCTCCGTACCGGATTCCAACGGACGCGTTATCATGGAGTTTTCCGGTAAAGAGCTGATTAAGGGCGAGCCGGATGCATCCTCGTTTCCGTCGGGCGGACTTCGTTCCACCTTTGAGGCACGCGGCTATACAACCTGGGATTGTACTTCCCCGGCATTTCTGCGGGAAGATACGCTGGGCGTGACACTCTACATACCGACTGCATTCTGTTCGTACCGCGGCGAAGCACTGGATAAGAAGACACCGCTGCTGCGTTCCATGCAGGCAATCAACGAGCAGGCACTCCGGATTCTCCGCCTGTTTGGAAATACGACTTCCCACCGTGTGATTCCGTATGTGGGACCGGAGCAGGAGTATTTTCTGGTTGATAAGAACAAATATTTACAGAGAAAAGACCTGATCTATACCGGTCGTACCCTGTTTGGCGCGATGCCGCCGAAAGGACAGGAGATGGATGATCACTATTTTGGAAGCATCCGTCCGAGAGTCGGTGCATTCATGAAAGAGTTAAATGAGACACTGTGGCGTCTGGGCGTCAGTGCAAAGACACAGCACAACGAAGTTGCACCAGCACAGCATGAATTAGCACCAACCTATTGTCAGGTCAATCTGGCAGTCGATCACAACCAGATGGTCATGGAGGCGATGAAGCGTGTCGCAGGACATCACGGTCTGACCTGTCTGCTGCATGAGAAACCATTTGACGGAATCAATGGTTCCGGTAAGCACAACAACTGGTCCCTGACGAGCGACGACGGCATCAACATGATGAATCCGGGCGAGACGCCGCACGAAAATGTACAGTTCCTTCTGGTTCTGGCGTGCATCATGAAAGCAGTTGACAGACACGCGGATCTGCTGCGCGAGTCCACCGCGATTCCGGGCAACGATCATCGTCTGGGTGCGGCAGAGGCGCCGCCAGCGATCATCTCTATTTTCCTGGGCGAGCAGCTGGAGGATGTTATCGATCAGCTGTGCAGCACGGGCGAAGCCGCACATTCTAAGCAGGGCGAGGTACTTCAGACGGGAGTAGCGACACTTCCGGATTTCGTCAAGGATGCAACCGACCGCAACCGTACTTCACCGTTTGCGTTTACCGGTAATAAATTCGAGTTCCGTATGGTTGGTTCTTCGGATTCTGTTTCATCCCCGAACGTCGTGCTCAACACGATCGTGGCAGAGGCGTTTAAAGAGGCTGCGGACGAATTGGAAAACAGCGATGATTTTGACAGCGCAGTCCATGATATGATCAAGCGCCTGTTTGCAGAGCACCGCCGTATCATTTTCAGCGGAAATGGTTATTCGGAGGAATGGGTTAAAGAGGCAGAGCGCCGTGGACTCCCGAACCTGAAAGCAGGTATCGATTCTGTCGAGGCAATCCGGACAGAGAAAGCGATCAAGCTCTTTGAAGAATTTGGCGTGTACACCCGGACCGAGCTGGAATCCCGCGCCGAGATTGAGTATGAGGCATATTCCAAGACCGTCAACATCGAGGCAAAGACGATGATCGACATGGCAGGCAAGCAGATCATCCCGGCGGTTGTCAAATATACGACCCAGCTTGCTTCCTCCCTGACAGCCGTACGGACTGCCTGTGAGGAAGCCGATGTCAGTGTCCAGAAAGAACTGCTTTTAGAGACCTCTGATAAACTCTCAGAGATGAAGGTGGCATTGGCGGCACTCAAAGATATCCTGGAAAAGGCATCTGCGATCAAGGATAACAAAGAAAAAGCATTCGCCTATCTGCATGAGGTATGCCCGGCGATGGTAGCTCTCCGTAAACCGGCAGACGAGCTGGAAATGCTGGTAGATAAAGAGTTATGGCCGTTCCCGAGTTATGGGGATTTGGTGTTTGAGGTGTAGGCAGCTTTTAGAAGATATGATTTTAATTAAAAAGATTTTGACCATCGATATAGGCTATGAATCGTTGGTCAAAATCTTTTTTTAACAACACTTATATATTTTGCAAATACGGTTTATTTCCGTCCAGGACCCTGAGTCTGTCCCTCCTGAATCGTATCGCCCTGATTGGAGGTAAATCCGTTAATCCGTTTATCGGACGAATTTGACGAAGAGCCTGACGAGTTGGAGCTTGATGTCGTCGGTGCGGTGTAAGTCGTGCCGTTGCTGTAGATGCGGCTTGGTACATTGCCGGTATCGCTGGTGGAACTGCTGCTTGTCTGGTTATTCGAAGAGCCTGACGAACTGGAAGTCCCGCCCGGCGTGGAAGTGGAACTGCTGTAGCCGCTTCCAGGAATAGGAACGGTTGTGCCCGACGAAGAACCATTTGACGAGCTGGAGCTGTTGGAACTTCCCGGTGCAGTAAAACTGGTCGAAGGATCGGAACGATTCGAATTGTTGGTGTTACCTGAACTGGAGGTCCCTGAATTGGAATTGTTCGAAGCCGTTCCGCTTGGCCCCGAAGTGCTGCTTGAAGAAGAACTGCCAGACGAAGTCCCTGTTCCCTGTGAAGCACTTGGGTCAAAATAGCTGTCGCTCATGCCGGAGAGACTGGACGGTGGATTCTGGCACGCGCCGCTCTTGGCAAAGGTGTATTTCACCGAATCAATCGTCAGGGTTGTGTTCGAAGCCATCTTACCGTTCTTATCCAGATAATAGTAGGTGCCGGATACCTTAATCCAGCCTTTCTGGCGGTGTCCGTATTCATTGAAATAGTACCAGGTGCCGTCGATCTGTTTCCAGCCGCGGCTCATATTGCCGTCTGTCTTGTCCATGTAGTAGGTGTTTCCGTTGCTGTCATTGAGCCATCCGGTCAGCATCTTGCCCTCATGGAGATAGTAGTATTCATTTTTGATGAGCTGCCAACCGGTCAGCATTTTTCCATTTTCGTCGAGATAATACCAGGTGCTGTTTACCTTCTGCCAGCCAGTCCGCATCGCCCCGTCCGTGCCGAAATAGTACCAGGTGCCGTTGTCCATCTTCTGCCAGTTGGTAAACATCCGTCCATCCTCACCCAGGTAATACCAGACCGTATCAAGCTGGAGCCAGCCCTTCTGCATCACACCGTACTGGTTAAAATAGTACCAGTAGTTGTTGATTTTCTGCCATTTGGTCATCATCTCGCCGCTCTGGTTGAAATAATACCAGGCGGAAGTGGATGAATCCTGACGCCAACCGGTCACCATCTTGCCGGTCGAGTCATCCATATAATAATATTTCTCTCCGATATGTACCCATCCGGTATGCTTCTGCCCGTCGTCGGTCATGTAGTACCAGTAGTTTCCGTCCTTCAGCCATCCGGCCGCACGGCTCTGGGAAGAAGGAAGCAGCCCCATGGCACCGATCAGGCAGGCAAGCCCAAGCAGTTTTGCATATCTTTTCCGCATCGCGTATCCCCCTTGCAATGTGATTTATCGTTATCTATGATTACAGTAGAAATTAATATCAAAGATGTTGGGGTCAAAAGGCATTTTGACCCCTCTGATACCAGATTGCTCCGCACTATATGCTCCCGCAATCTTCAAAAACATTCGTAATTCGCTCATTTTTCTTTGAAAAATGGCTACTTACTCATGTTTTTGGCGGGTCCCAAGGTCAAAAATTCTCCTGCAAGCAAGCTTGCGTCGAACTTCTGACCTTTTGACCCTGGTATCATATCAAATTACTTTATAAGTATAACATAGAAAAATGTAAAATACCTAACGGAAATATTACAATTTTAACAAGTCCTCGGAAACAATTTTTCGATAATAATTTTTCGCATACCGGTACATCACGATCGTGTAATCGCCAAATTCGCGCCCTTCCATACTCTTGAAGACCGCCCAGAGCGCCCACAGGAAACCGCCGAGCGCCGCATAGGCATACGTGACAAAGCGTTCCTCGTCTGATGGGGCGTGCTGGAGGTATTCTTCCAGAAGGTGGTCAAGCTCTTCCTGTGAATAATATGAATAAATACTGCACATCGCAATATCAATGAGCGGATCGCACATGCCTGCATACTCCCAGTCGATCAGACGCAGGGAGCCGTCCGGCAGAAACAGGAAATTGTCCGCAACCGAATCAATATGGGAAAGGCAGCAAGGACGTTTCAGTGTATCCAGCCGATCCATCAGTTCATTCATCCGGGCGCGGACCGCCGGGTAGTCCTCGAACAGCATTTCCTCATGTCCGCGGCAGATCCTCTCATAAAAATCAATCCGTTCCCGGATGCGGAACGTGTGCGGAACCGTCACGCCGGAATGATGCAGCTTCCGCAGCATCTCCATGCAGGCGGCCATCTCCTGCGGGTTCTTTGCATCCGCATTCCGAGCGCCCTCATAATACTGGGCGATCTTGTAGCCGGTTTTTCCGTCAAAATACAAAATATGTTCGGTAATGCCAAGCGGTGTGACCGCCTTGTAAACAGCCTCCTCCTCTTTCCGGTTAATCAGAAATTCTGTTCCCGGACCCGGAATGCGGCAGATATAATGTTTTCCATCCAGTTCAAACAGGAACGACTGGTTTGTCATACCAGATTTGAGACAGCGGATGTTGTGTATCGCTTCCTCTTTTACATTGAAAACGTGTGCGACCAGCTGCATGGCGGCATTGTCCGAATGATTCTGATATTTCGGATCAAACAGGCGCAGTTCTTCCAGGTTTTCAAACTCATAGACCTGATCCGTCGGCTGGCAGTTCATCGAAAAATCCAGTTCTTTGATATGATCGACGACAACCTGTTCCCAGTACCATTGTTCTGTGCCAGGCTGATGATAGGCTTCCTCAATGAGCGGAATGAGCTGGTTGGAAAAATCACGCGAGAGGAACGCAGGTCCATACATGACCCAGGAATCATGCCCACCGACCTGCACCGATGTGATACGCCCCTTTTTATTAGAAGAAAGACACCACTCTGACGTTTCACCTTCCATGTAAACAGAAGAGTACCACGCGCCGCACTCATACTTATGGTACATATTATTTCGAATCCAGTTGTCCGAGACAAGCAGATACATATTGCGACCGCGGAACAGCTCGCGGGCATGGTAGATCGTAGCCAGATTATTTTTGGTGGCGTACTCCGGGTTATAGAGGAGTTTGACCTGATATTTGTCGATCAGATATTCAAACTTTTCCTTTAAATAACCGACGATAATTGTGATATCCGTGATCCCCGCTTCATGGAGCTGCTTGATCTGGCGCTCAATCATCCGCTCGCCAAACACTTCCAGAAGCCCCTTCGGCGTCTCAAACGTCAGCGGCACAAACCGGGAGCCAAACCCGGCGGCGGTAATGACGGCGCCATCCACTTTAAATTGTTCCAGATACTTAAGCCCCTGTTCGGTCAGCAGATATTTCCCCGTATCCATATCCGTCATGAGAAATGCCTCCTCCAGGCAGTCCCCAAGTAATTTATTCACAGTCCCCAGGGAAAGATTCAAAATCGAAGCAAGCTCCCGCTGGGTCACATCCGGATTCTCATAGAAACTCCGGCAGATCAGTCCATAGCGATCCATATAAAACCTCCTGAATTATTAAATTCTTTTATTTTTCTCTTATATATTCACGTATTTCGTCATCATTATAGATGGATAAGAGTGAAAATAGGTTCTAGCTGTTGTGCGTTCAAAAAATAAAATTAAAAGTGATATATGAACATTATAGCATAAACGCAGAGAAAGTAAACGGAAAAAGCAATGCTGCGGGGGGAGAATAAAGACTGTTACTGGGCACGTATGCGTGAACAGTGACGAAAGGCTTGATAAGGTGGTCTGTGGGAAATAAGAAACGTAAAAAATACTGGAAATACAGGCATTTTGGCGGTTAAAACAGGATTGTACAAATATAAATACAATTACGAAACTATAAAGAATTTTCGTAAAAAATCCGTAAGAAAATGCACAGATAAATGTTATGGTATTTTGGAAAAACGTGTATTATAATGTGGATGTATCGGAGAAAGGCAGTACTTCACAGGGAAGAGAAACATAGGAAATACAGACAATATTCCACTTCAAAATAAAAAGTTGGAAATTCTGTAAAAAAACTATTGATAATTTTCCATATCCGAAGTATAATGACCTGGTAATGCAGTTAGGATTTCGAGAAAAATATTTCAAAAAGTAAAAAGGAGAGTGCATTAATTATGAGAAAGCAGACTAAATTAGTTGCAGTACTTTCTGCAGCAGCTTTACTCGCTATGGGTGCTTCCATGACTTCTTTCGCAGCTGGTTGGGAGAAAGATGACGCTGGAGTTTGGCACTACTATGACAGCGATGATGAGATGGTAACCGATGAGTGGAAGAAAGATGGCGGTAAATGGTTCCATCTTGACGAAGATGGTGAGATGGAGACAGATACATGGGTAGATGATGACTACTATGTAGCTGAAGATGGTCATATGCTGACCAACGAGTGGAAAAAGACCATGGCTGATGAGGATGAAGATGATCCGGAAGACGGCGGCGAGCATTGGTACTACTTCAACAACAAAGGTAAAAAAGTTACCGATACTGATAAGAAGATCAATGGAAAGACCTACTACTTCAACGAAGATGGTGAGATGCAGTATGGCTGGCATGAGGATGACGGCAACGCTTACTACTTAGGTACAGAAGACGAAGGTTGGAGAGCTGAGTCTCAGTGGCTGTGGCTTGAGAAATCCGGTAACAATGAGAACGATCTGGATGATGATGATGATCTGGAAGTAGTTCTTGATTGTTCTGAAGATGACAACTGCGACGATGAAGGTTGGTACTGGTTCCAGTCTTCCGGTAAAGCATATCATGATACAGGCAAGAAGAAAATCAATGGTAAATACTACATGTTCAACAATCATGGTCAGATGCTGTATGAGTGGATTGATAATACAGCTGTAAAAGTTGGTTCTAATGCAGAACTGGATGGTAACCTTGATAAGGGTGTTTATGCAACAACCGACAACATGAGATACTACAATGAAGTAGAAGATGGTTCCAGAGGTAATGGCTGGTATCAGATCGATGGTGCTGAAAACCTGGATGCTGATGGTGATACAGACTGGTACTATATCGATGACGGTGAAATCAAATATGCTGATGGCGGTGCCGCTGACCTTGCAACTTACGATGATGACGGAGCTGTATATGTTCAGAGAATCAAAATTGAAGGCAAATACTTCGCATTTAATGAAAAAGGTCAGATGCAGGATGGCTTACAGTACTGCAAAGCTGATGGTGGATTCTACTACTTTGATGACAATGGTTATCAGAAGACAGGCCGCGTAACTTCTGTAGAGAACGATGATGATGATTACACCTTCTACTTCAATACTAAGAACGGCAAGAATGGTCAGGGATATAAAGGTATCAAAGATGATTATCTCTACTTCAATGGTAAGAGACAGGATGCAGATGATGATTACAGACTGTTCTACTACGATGGAGATATCTATCTGACCAATACTAAAGGTAAGATCCAGAAATCTTCCAAGAAGTACGATATTGAGAACAAGGGTATCGCTGAGGATGATGTAAAGGTTGAGATTAGCGGCAAAAAAGTTCAGTCCGTTGAAACCAGCACTAAGAAATATACTGCGGATGATCTGAAAGCGATCGCTGAAGCTCAGTTCGGCGATGCAAAAGTTACAGATGATGCAATCGTATCTGTACCGTTCATCCAGCTGTACGATGATGATGTTTACACCTATACAGAAGTTTCTACAAATGGTAAAGCCGTTGAAGGTTGGTTAGGATTAAACAATAAATAATTTTAAGTTTTATCGTTAATTAAAACTTTATACTAAGAGGGGCTGCCGCATTCTATGCGGCAGTTCTTTTTGTTATTCGGGAAATATGCTGTTAGTTGGAATTAACTATGATTTGAAAAACCAGAAAACATGAATGCAAAATTGTTGAGTTTATAAAATAATAGATCCAGTAATTTCTATAATAAAAAGTGTGATCAAGTTTTTTGAATGAAAATTTAATCACACTTTTTATAATAATTATTTTTCTTTTGCCTGAGCACAGCGGCTAAATCCCCATTCACTCACATACAACACAGCCGCTGCTGGAATTGCTGTCACGCACACAACAATCAGATTGAACAACCACTTGAAGTTTGTGATAAAATGCAGACTCTGGGGAACGGTAATTTTATCATACAGAAAAGCCAAAATCTGCGGATCCCTTGTCAAGATAAAAGCTAGAAATGCAACTCCTGCTCCAAGCACAACTGCCATACCAAAGAGCATCCCCCAGACACTCCATTTTGTCTTAGAATCTATCATCATGCGTTATATCCTCCTTGAATTTGATGGTTGTAGTGTAACGCATAGATGTGTTTCTTTTGTGAAAAGAATAGGAAATATTTCTTAAACGGGGAAGTTAGGATTTTGTTTCACTTAACGAATCTTCTAATCGTTTTATAAACTCAAATATGGATGTTCGGCATTTTTTTACAGCAAGAAGTACGATGTAGAGAACAAAGATATCGATGCTGAGGTTTATGTAACAATCAACAAGAACAGCAAGTCTGTAGCTAGCGTTGGTGATGAAACTGCAGAGACTCTTATCAACCATATCAAGTTTGTAAATGACTACTCAAATACAAGCGATATCATGGAAGATACAAAGGTATCTGTACCGTTCATCCAGCTGTATGATGATAACCTGTATACCTATACAAAAGGAACTGGTTCTGTTATACCGACTTGGATTGCTAAGAACTAATTTTTGAAATTAATTTGAAGCAATAATAGAAGCTCCCTCTCCAAGGAAATTTCCTTGGAGAGGGAGCTTTTGATCGTGCGTCACTGGGTAAACAAAAGATTGTAACATCATATGATAACATTGATTTTGGAGTGGATTATTGAACTTATTTTGCAATATATCAAAAACTCCGATATCAAGGCTTTTTATGTTTACATATCTATAAATTTTGTAGTACCAAATAATCCAACTCCCCGCAACAAGGGGAGCCTTGTACTAACAACAAAATCCCCGAACCTCTTTCGAGATCCGGGGATTTCATTATTCATTTAAGAATAACAAGTACCTCTTTGAATTAGATTAGTTTAATCTTCTCCAAGCAGTTACGTTGTGATCAGCCTCTGTGTAGGTATATACATCATCATCATACAGCTGGATGAACGGTACAGAAATCTTCTGATCTTCTGTTACCTTAGCATCAGACCAATCAATATCTGCTACAAAATTAGCTACAGGTGTACCGTTAACAGTAGCAACTTTCTTGCTCTTGCTGGAAGTAAAGGTAACTTCTACATCCTCAGCTGCGATACCTTTGTTCTCGATATCGTATTTCTTATTGGATTTCTGAACTTTACCTTTGTTGTTTACCAGATATACATCACCATCTAAGTAGTAGAGTCTGTAATCATCATCTGCTTTCTCATAATTAATGCACTCTCCTTTTTACTTTTTGAAATATTTTTCTCGAAATCCTAACTGCATTACCAAGTCATTATACTTCGGATATGGAAAAGTATCGCAAGTTGCAAAAATAGGAGAGATAATAGGGGAAATTTAAGATTTCCTTCCTTGCTATCCACAAAACGAAATGCTATACTGATACAAGCCGTTTCTCTGGTTTTACGAATAAGAAAAGGAGAAGAATGTGATGGAACAGACAGAGATTGCAAGAGAGCAGGGAGCTCCGGCTGCATCCATTTTGGCAGAGCAGGCATGGGAAGGAAAAGTCCGAAAGGTTTTTTCATGGATTGTGTCGGTGTATCTGTGTGTGGTGTTTGGGGCATTTCCGCTATATTTCCATAATTATTATTATGATATTCTGGTATCGAAATATCAGTTTTACTGGCTCAGCACGGTTGCGATGCTGGCGTCATGCCTGATCGCAGCGATAGTATTTGCGTGCATGGACTTAAAGCGGTTTGGCGGGACGCATGTGCGGCGCTTTTTTTGCGCGTTTCGACCGTCTGAATTAAAAAAGCAGCCATTTGCCTATAAGGCGCTGGCAGTTTTCTGGGGACTGGCATTGATATCGACGGTGCTGTCGGACTATGTGTATGAGTCGTTCTGGGGCAATGAGGGACGATTCAGCGGATTTTTTTTGATTACGCTGTATGTGCTGGGAACGATTGTGATCAGCAAGTATGGTCGGATGAGAAAATGGTACCTGGATGTGTTTCTGGCATCGTCCGTTCTGGTCTGTCTGTTTGGAATCACAGATTATTTCCAGATGGATTTATTGGGATGGAAAAAGGGCGTGAGCAATGAACAGGGAAACCTGTTTGTATCTACATTGGGAAATATCAACACGTATACGGCGTTTGTGGCGCTTACGATGGCGGTTGCATGCGGCTGTTTTGTAAGTGAGAGAAAAGTGGGACGCCGTATCTGGTATTATCTGGTTTCGGCGCTGGCCTTTTTTGCATTGATTACCGGACAGAGTGATAATGCATATTTATCACTTGGAATGCTGTTTGCGGTGATGCCGCTGTTTTTATTTACGACATGGCGGGGCATCGCAGATTATGGTATTCTGGCGGCTACGTTTATGACCGTGATCAAGGTAGTAGATACGGTCAATAAAGTATATGCTGATCAGGTCATCGGTCTGGGCGGTGTGTTTGGCGTGTTGGTGCGCTATCGTTATCTGGAGGGAGTCGTCGTTTTATTCTGGATTCTGGCGGGGGTTCTCTGTGTTTGGAAACGGAAGATGGAACAGACGAATCCAGAGAGCAAACCGGGACGATGGATTTGGCGTGGCTGGTGTGCCGTTTTGATTCTTGGATGCCTGGCAGTGGCATTTGTCCTCTATGATGCAAATCTGGGAGGACATGCGGAACGGTACAGCGCGTTGTCCCAGTATCTTGTTTTTGATGATGACTGGGGAACGAACCGGGGATATTGCTGGAGAATTGGCTGGCAGTCCTATCGCGAGCTGCCGTTCCTGCATCAGTTGTTTGGTTTTGGACCCGACACATATGGAATTCTGACTTGGGATTTCAGGCAGGATGCGCTGGATCGGTATGGAGTTTTCTATGAGAGCGCCCACAACGAATATTTTCAGTACCTTGTTACAATGGGACCGCTTGCGCTTGTATCTTATCTTGCGTTTCTGGGCGGCACCTGCGTGCAGATGTGCAAAAAATGGAAAGAGTGCGCCTGGATCCTGGCGCCTGTTCTGGCGGTGCTCTGCTATGGAGCACAGGCAGTTGTTAATATCAACCTCCCGATCGCGACACCGATTATGTGGGCGATGCTGGCGATTGGGCTTGCACTCACAAGAGAGAAAGCAGAACAGGCAGAATAGCTCAAATAGACAGAACGGATTAAATAGACAGCAAATCCGGGCAGATTCGGCGGAAAAGCCGAATCTGCCTGGATTTTGTCGATTTAGAATTAAAAGTAATGTGTGAGCGAGTTACTGGGCACATATGCGTGAACAGTAACGGAGCGATGCTCCGTGTCGAAATTTGCGATCGATAGACTCTTTTATTTTTCTTAAAATCGGTTTATAAATAATATGAAAAGAAAAAACGATATGATCGCCTGGCAGAGCTGCGTTATGCAGTGTGGTCATCTGAATGGAAGAACAGGCAGTCAAAAGGAGGAGAGTTTATGGATGAAGCTAAAAAATTGATCGTTTTAGAGCAGGAAAATGAAGAATTAAAGCGTGAGCTGAGGGAGTTATTTAAAACTCTGGATCAGATGAATCAAAGCTTAAACCGGATGATTGACCACTACATACTCTGTAAGACGGAGAAGGCGGGATAAGCGGAGAGCCTGGATAAGATGGAAAAGAAGAGGCTCATTTATACCAGATGGAGCAGGTGAAAAATCAAATCAAAAATTAAATAGTAGATCGAATATGAAAGCCGCATGATTCAGAAGGTATGTTATCAAACCAGAATGAATCATGCGGCATTTTTTATCTACTCTGTGTAATATGTAGTCGGCGCGTCAATTCCCAGATTAAATCATGCATCCAGGAGACAGTCTGCTCCAGCTGCTCGTTTTTCTCTCTTAGAGCCAATACTTCCTGATAGAGCGTTTCCTTGTCAGAATCTTTTGAAATATCCGGATGGATCTTCGAGGAAGTGGAAGACGATTTTGTTTTACCCGGTGCTGCAGAATGATCGGTCATCAATTTGGTGTTATCGGGTGCTGCATTTTGATCCGACGATTTTGCATCATCCAGTGATTTGCTCTGGTCGGATGGCTTTGTCTGCCCTGGTGCCTTAGCCTTGTTCGCCGGTTTGGCTTTAGAATCCAAATGGTTCGCCGCATTAATCATGTGTCTGGAAATCAGGATCTGCCGCTGTGGATAGTCTAAGTCCATGAAATCCTGATATGGAATGGGAAGAGGAGTCATGGCGATTGAGCAATGCGGACACACCGCATTGGCAACGAGCTGAAAGAATCCATAATGTCCACAGGTTGGACAGCAATAAACATTTAAACCACGCATAGAGTTGCCTCCGTAGAAGTAAGAGTTGAGTCATTGGGAGAAAAATGAAAACATCCCCCCTTATTATAATACGTTTTAATCGGGAACATTATAACTGGTTTTTAGAAAAAAATTTAAAAATTTCCAAAAAAATTTTTAAAACGATAAAAAAAGACATCTTTCAGAAAAAATACCGCGGTGTCACAAAAGTGTCCTGCGGTATTTGAACGGATGCAATATTATATTTTACTGGATGATTCCAGATGTGTCAACTGTCCAGACAGTATCATTGCTGTCTTTGATATCCTTGAACCCTTTTCCGAGTTCCGGACGGGAAGCGGAAGAGGAGGAAGAGGTTGCTTTCTGGATGGTGCCGCTGGTGTTTACCAGGTAGCGTTTTTCACCGGTGGAAACCGGCTCATAGCGGAGCTCTGGATCCGCCTTCTTTAAAAGACCGTTTACATAAACCTGGTTATCGCGCTCGCCATGGTAGCCCTGTCCTTTGAGGGAACCTTTGGTCTGGAAATACCAGATCTGGTTTTCTTCTAAATCATCATTGTAAATAGTCTGCTTGCCGGTACGCATCACGCCGTCGTCGCCGAAGTAGTAGGAGGCGAAGCTGCCATCCGCCTGTTTCAGGCTCTGAAGCCCGGTCTGCATTTCACCGCGTTCGTTGAAGCAGTAGCGCTCGGAATTGATGGTGAAAATAGCAAGATCCTTCTCGGCAAAGTAAGCGGTTCCATTTTTAAAGAAGAAGGAAAATGGCTCTTCTTCTTCGCTGATGCCAGGTGCCCCTTCAATGGTGTACCAGCCGCTTGCCCGGCGTCCGCCATTTTCCGGATCGTAATAGCGGAAATCGTTTAAGCTGACAGTGTCTGTGGCAGAGTTGTCCGCTGTTGCTGCTTCGTTTGAAGGTGTGCTGGAGCTTACAAAGCCAGCTTCCGTGACATTGATCCAGCCTGTCTGCATCTGGCCGTCGATGAAAGTGTAGTAGGCATTGTCGATTTTGCGGTCCATCTGGTTTACGATCATGCGTCCTTCGGTGTCAAAATAGCACCAGATATCTTCATCGTCTGTGTCTTTCGTGATGGTTTCCAGCAGAATCCATCCGGTTTTTCTGGCGCCATCATCCTCCTCGCCGAGGTAGTAGGTCTGTCCGTCCAGTTCCAGAAGCCCGGTCTGCATCAGTCCGTCCTCGTCGAAATAGTAGGTTTTTCCGTTGATGCTCATCCATTTGGCAGTTACAATCTTGCCGTCTTTGCCAAAATAGAGCCAGGAGCCGCCGTCCGGAGAATCCGGGCTGTCGTAGCCGATCTCATTTTCAGCCGAAACCCATTGGTTCTTTGCCATGTGCCCCTCATCGTTGACGAAATAGTCATCGACTCTCTGATTGGTAGCAATCTCGCCTTCCTCATCGAGATAAAACCAGTCGCCATTCCGCTTTTTCCATGTGTTTGTCTCTTTATAGCCGTCCTCATCGTAGTAATAAAGACGACCATCTTCCTCTGTCCAGCCGCTCTGAGCCGCCAGAACTCTGTAAGTTCCCGTATTTGTCATTATAGGTGCAGCAGCCGCGAACAAAGCCGCAGCGGATAAAACAGCTAAAGTTTTAGTTTGCTTACGCATGGTATAATCTCTCCTTTTTGAAAATGCGAAAATCCATCGCTGCATTACGGGGCTTATTATACGGGGATTATGCGTAAAAAGATAGTGTGCGTTGCTGGAAAGGGTGGAGAGATGTGGAAAAAGGTTACTGTACACGGGTAGGCACTTTTGGAACCGAAAGTGCCGTAAGAAAACGTGGTGGCAGCAGGAATTTGCCGTATTTAAATGCGAAGCCACGGCAAATTCCGTTACTGGGCACGATGCGTGAACAGTAACGGAAAAAGGGGTGAACCAGCTGGAACACCCCTTTTTCTATATGAAAATATAATTTTTTATTTTACGTATTTCGAATCCGTCAGGAACTCCAGCGTCAGCGTTCCTGCCAGCCTCTCCAGCGTATCTATCACATACTGGTTAATACTCTGTGATTTTTCCCGCGCGATCCGGTAGTCCATCGCGGAATTATAGTAGTTGTCTCCATCGACCGTATATCCGTCGAATCCCGCGCAGGCGGCGTGGTGGACGCTTGTTTTGGTCAGGACGTTCAGCAGCATGACAAAGGAATTATCGATGATCTCTGCATTCTGGTCGATCAGGGAATTATAGTTTAAGGTGTAATCAAAATGCGTATCTTTGACATTCGTCACGTTCGAGGTCGCGATGACGCGCACCGGGCGTCCCTGGGCGTCGGCGTGCTCGAGCAGGCGGTTGTTGAGCTGGACATACCGCCTGGAATTGCTTAAGAACGCATAATCGATTGGAATTCCCTCCGGGATAAAATTGACGGAGATTGTGATCGGATTGTGCGCCTTAATATAGGAAAGAATTGCCTCCTTTTCCAGTTCCAGATTCTTTCCCGGACCGAGCAGCAGAAGCGGGCGCTCGCTCCAGGAAGCACTCAATGCCTGAATATCTGCTTCGTCATTGCATTCTGTACTCTGATACCTGCGGTACAGTGTTTCAATGTAATCTTTGTCGTAGAGCAGTTTTTTCTCCGGCTCAATCGCATCCAGAATCGTATTGATGGATTTAAGCGACAGGGTGTGCTTATCCATCAGGAAGCGGACGTAGTTCGGATGGCAGTTGTTGGAGGCGGAAATATAGAAGAACAGGTTATATCCCCATGGGCTCTTGCGGAAGAACGGCATGATGCTGATGTCGATCGCCTCGAGCATCTGACTGACATTGAAATTGCGTCCGAATACGGTGTTCATGTACATGGAAATGAGTTCGATCGGAAGATTTCCGGCGCTTTTTCCCATGCCGTACAGGGTGGCATCAACTAAAACGGTGCGGTCTGCTGGTTCGCGTAAGACTTCCATGCTGTTCGAGTATGCGAGCTGGAAGTTATTGTGGGAGTGGTAGCCGATCGCGATCGATGGTTTTAAGTTGTAGTTTAAGAGCTGGAAATAGTGCAGCAGGTTATCCTGATGCAGCAGACCGTAGGTGTCTACAAGGGACATCGCATACGGTTCCAGATCGTTGACAAGGTCAACCAGATCCAGAAGCTCACGGTCGGAGTAGCTGGTGATCGAAACCGCCTGTGCAAACACTTTGTAGCCCAGTTTTTTGACTTCGTGGCAGAACTGGATCGCCTCATGCATCACATGTTTTTTGAAAATGACGCGGATGCCGTCGATGTAGGACTCAGAACACGGGCTTAAATTAGAAATATCGCAGGTTCCGTAGTCGATCATGGCGACGATCATCGTATTTCCCTTGTCCAGCTTGCCGAAAATCTGATCGGCACACTGGGTTGTCGGCATGATCGTGCGGTTGCGGTCGAAGGTGCGGCGGTCATCCAGAAAACCAACTTCCAGAATGTCCACGCCCGCGCTGATCAGACGTTCAAAAATAGTAACAATATTGTCGTGACCGAACTCCCAGTCGTTGACGTAGCCGCCGTCGCGGAGAGTGCAGTCGAGTAATTTGACTTGTTTCATGATGTTTGTCCCCTTGTTATGTTTGTAATTTTAAAAATTGACTCCCAGAAACGCCCCGATATCATGCGTATCCTTTGCTGTATAAACCGGCGCATATTCCTGCCATGCCTCCGCGGTATCTGGTCCGAAGCCGTAGGTGACTGCCATAAAATCGACAGCTGCCTCTTTGGCACCTTTTCCGTCGGAAGAGGTATCACCGATAAGAACTGCCTCGGATGGAGACAACTCCAAAGCTTTTAAGCACTTGTGCAGAACGTCAGCCTTCGTCATTTTGCTGGCAAAATCGCTGCCGCAGATGGAGTCACAGAGTTCTGTGAAATGGTAATGTTCCAGCAGAGTCAGCGCATAATCTTCACGTTTCAGGGTGGCAACCCCGATCTTGCAGCCCTGTGCGCGGAGTGCGCGGATCAGGTCTTTGATACCGGCGTATGGCTCGGCTTTCAGCAGGTCGTGATCCTTGTACTGGGTGCGGAAAATCTCGGTTGCGTGGTTCGCGGCGTCCTCGTCCAGTCCATAGAGGCGGATGAGCGACAGCTTGACGGGCGGTCCGATAAAGGTGCGGAGTGTCGCCTCGTCGAGGGCAGGTTTTCCAAGTGCTTCTACCGTGTGGCGCACGCTCGCAAAGACGCCTTCGGATGTATCGAGCAGCGTGCCGTCGAGGTCGAAGATCACGCCGCGGTATGTTTTCTTATTCATAGGGTGCTAGTCCTCCTGTGTAAAATCGCCTGTACTGTTTCAAGGTCGGCGGGGGTGTCTACGGAAAGCGTATATCCGCAGATGGGAAGAAATAGGATCGTTTTCCCATATTCGAGGAAACGTAGCAAATCCACGCCCTCGATCTGTTCCAGAATGCCCGGTCTGCTCTGGCAGAAGAAATCGAGCGATTCCCGCGTATAAAGCCCGATACTCACAAATTTCCGGGAAGGTTTGTCAAGCGTCCCCTTGCGGAATGGAATTGGCGCACGGGAAATGTAAAGCCCTGTGCCGTCCGGTCGGCAGACCACTTTTATGTTGGATGGATCGGCTGTCTCGGCATCGTTCGGGATATCTGCCATGGCATTGATGAGAAATGGACGTTGTACATGTTCTTTTGAGGTAATAACAGTAAGCGCCTGCTCCATAAAATTTTGCAGAATCTCTGGTGTCAGAAGCGGTTCATCCCCGCCGATCATCGCATAAAAATCAAATTTCCGCGAAGAAGTAGACTTGGAATCTTCCAGAATCGTCACCGCCTCCTGAATGCGGGAGGTCGGATTCTGATGGGAATGGGAGGCGAAAACCGCCTCAAATCCATATGTCTGGCAAACAGCAGCAATCTCAGGGCTGTCGGTCGCAGCGTAAACGGCATCAAATACACCGCTGTCCCGCGCCGCCGCGAGAACCCGCACAACCATTGGAATCCCATCAATCTGTTTCAATGCCTTTCCCGGAAAGCGAACCGAATTAAGCCGCGCCGGAATCAGCGCGCAGACCTTTTTTTTCTGTGCTAATCGATTCATAAGACGTTCCTCTGTATGATAAAAATGCAGTTACATAAAGTAAACTGAACCGTAACGATTCAGGCATACCGATGTGAACCGGATGCCGACCTTTATTATAGAAAAGAAATAGGAAAAACACAAGACAACATAAGAAAAATGTAAGTTACTGTTCACGGGTAGGCACTTTTGGAACCGAAAGTGCCGTAAGAAAACGTGGTGGCAGCAGGAATTTGCCGTATTTAAATGCGAAGCCACGGCAAATTCCGTTACTGGGCACGTATGCGTGAACAGTAACAAAAGAACGTTTCAGAAGAAGGGAAAACGCCGTGCTGGCTATGAAAAGAGAAATATGTGTGATATAATGAGCGCAGAAGAAACGAATGCGGCTGCGAAGCAGACATATTCTTTTCTTGCGCCATTAACGAACGAACAGCCATGCGAAGCAGGGCGGTAGAGCGCGATAGCGCGGGTTCGTGAGTGGACGGGTGAGAATACGTTCTTATGATGTAGTATGACCACTTGACAAGGTATTCAGGAGGAAATCAAAATGAAACAGAAACTTTCTAATTATATAGCAGAAAAGCTTCTCGCATCCGGCATCACGGATGTGTTTATGATCACGGGCGGCGGCGCAATGCATCTGGATGACGCGCTGGGGCATCAGGAAGGACTTCACTGCCTCTACAATCATCATGAGCAGGCATGTGCGATGGCAGCGGAGGCGTATGCCCGCATCCACAACAAGATTGCGGCAGTGTGCGTGACGACGGGACCTGGCGGCATCAATGCGATGAACGGCGTTGCGGGCGGATTTCTGGATTCAATCCCGATGTTTGTCATTTCCGGACAGGTGCGTTATGACACGACGGCGCGCAGCACGGGACTTCACCTGCGCGCGATGGGCGATCAGGAGTATGATATCACCAAATCGGTTGCCAATATGACAAAATACTGTGAGATGGTGATCGATCCGATGCGTATCCGCTTCTGTGTGGAAAAAGCCCTGTATCTGGCTTACAACGGTCGTCCGGGTCCTACCTGGCTGGATATTCCGCTGAATGTGCAGGCGGCAATGATCGAGACAGACGATCTGATCGGCTTTGATCCGGAGGATTATGAGGCAGGCGGAACTGGCTGGGCGGCAGAGAGCGCGTCCGAGATCCCGGAGGATACCGCCGGAAAAGGTGAATTTCGTGCAAAACTTCCGGCACGTGTGACGAAGGAGACGGCGCGTGCGATCATCGAGAAAGTCCGCACCTCCAAACGTCCGGTGATCAATGCCGGAAATGGTATCCGTATCGGCGCGGCGCACGATGTTTTCATGCGCGTGGTTGAAAAGCTGGGAATCCCGGTTGTGACCGGCGCGGACAGCATCGACTGTATCTATGACGAACACCCGCTGTACATCGGAAAAGGCGGCAACGTCGGCGATCGCCCGGGCAACTTCGCGATCCAGAACAGCGATCTGGTGCTGTCGCTCGGAAGCCGTCTGAGTTTCCGTCAGGTCGGTTACCGTTTTACTACCTGGGCGCGCGAGGCGTATGTGATTGTGAATGATATTGATGCCGAAGAGCTGAAAAAGCCGACCCTGCATGTGGATATGCCGGTTCACGCGGATGTGAAGGATCTTCTGACCGTGATGGACGAGGTTCTTTCGGAGGAAGGAAAAGCGGACGGCGCGGCTTCGATGACGCAGGAGTACAAGGACGCGCAGGCAGAGTGGCTGCGTATCTGCCAGGGCTGGAAGCATGATTATCCGGTGGTTCTGCCGAAGCACATGAACGGCGGCACGGAGACAGAGGCAAACGTATATGCATTTGCGTATGAGATGAGCCGCCGTTTAAATGAGAACCAGATCGTGGTTGTGGGGAATGGATCTGCAAATGTTGTGTGTGGACACGCAAATATTGTGAAAAAGGGACAGAGATTTATCTCGAACTCCGGCATCGCTTCGATGGGCTACGGACTTCCGGCATCGATCGGCGCGTGCGTGGCAGATCACAGCCAGGATATTATCCTGATCACCGGAGACGGCAGTATTCAGATGAATTTACAGGAGCTTGAGACAGTTGTCAGCCACCGGATGCCGATCAAGATTTTCATTATCAATAACGGCGGTTACCATTCCATCCGCCAGACCCAGAAGAATTTCTTCGGCGAGCCGCTCATCGGTATCGGCGTGGACAGCGGCGATCTTGGATTCCCGAGCATGGAAAAGCTGGCGTGGGCGTATGGATTCCCATATGTAGCCATTCATGGAAACAAGGAGCTGGGCGAGAAGGTAGAAGAAACGCTGGCGATGGACGGCCCGGTGATCTGCGAGGTATTTGTAACGCTGGATCAGAACTTTGAGCCAAAGTCCGCGGCGAAGAGACTGCCGGACGGAACGCTTGTATCGCCGCCGCTGGAGGATCTGTCCCCATTCCTGCCGGACGAGGAGATGGACCGTATCATGCTGATTCCGCGTATAAAAAAATAGTAAAGGAAACGATAGAATGAAGATAGTTGTCACAGGTGCCACCAGCTTTGTAGGTCTGGGGGCGGTGCGCGAGCTGTTACATCGCGGACATCAGGTATACGCCGTACTGCGGGAACATTCGACGAAAGCGGATCTGCTGCGGGAAAATGGAAAATTTCCGCAGGGACTCACGATTTTGGAGGAGGATCTGGGGAATCTCTCGAAACTGCCGGAACGGATTCCGGGCGGATGCGATGTGTTTCTCCATATGGGCTGGCGCGGTGCAGGGAGTGATTCACGGAAAAATGAGTCAGTCCAGGAGGAGAGCGTGCAGGACGCGCTGAATGCCGTCCGCGTGGCGAAAGACCTCGGGTGCCGGCGGTTTCTCTTTACAGGTTCGCAGGCGGAGTATGGCGTCAAGAGCGAGCTGACAGACGAGGAGACGGTCTGCGAGCCGACCTCCCCGTATGGACGTGCGAAACTGGCAGTCCGGCAGCAGGCGGAAGTGCTCTGCCGGGAACTGGGACTGGATTATGGGCATGCCCGGATTTTCAGCACGTATGGACCAGGCGATCACCCGTGGTCGCTTCTTTCCTCCTGTGTCCGGGTCTTCCGGGCAGGGGAGAAGATGACGATGACCGCCTGCACGCAGCTCTGGAACTTCATGTATATTGACGATGCAGGGCGCGCCCTGGCGGATCTGGCAGAATATGCGGGAAATCTCACGGATCACGGATGTGTCTACAATCTGGGCGGTCCGATGGATGAGACAGGACCGCTGCGCGGGTTTGTCGAGACGGTCTATGAGCTGTGCGGCAGGCAGGGCAGCATGGAATTTGGCGTCCGCCCGCCGAATGCAGAGGGAATCGTCAATCTGATCCCGGATATCCGCAAGATGGAGCGGGTGGTTGGCTGGAAGCCACAGGTATATTTTGAAGAAGGAATGAAGAGAATTTTAGCTTTTCAGAAATGATTTTTCTGCCCTCTGTGCAGAGTGACGGGAGAGAATGGTAAATATTTGGACATATTTTATCAGTTTATGCCAAGTAAATAGCGAAGCAGCCAAAAATCGTTAAGAAAATTGTAGGTTGTCAAAAGAGAGAAAGACGTTTAAAATAAAGGCAGTATAGCCGAAGCGGCTTTCTCTTTTTTTTGTGTTCGAAATTTGGTGGAACGAAACAGAAGAGTTCAAACAAAAAGCAAATTAATAGGAATCAGAAAAGTATGAAAAAAATCAGTATATTAATTCCCTGCTACAACGAGGAAGAGAATGTAGGTCCGATCAGCGAGGCGGTTGTGGAGACGCTGGAGCGCGATCTGCCGGAATATGACTATGAGCTTGTCTTTATCGACAATGATTCGACGGACCAGACGCGCCCGATTCTTCGCAAGATCTGCAGCGAGAATCCACGGATCAAGGCAATTTTTAATGCCAAAAACTTTGGACAGTTCAATTCCCCGTATTATGGAATGTTACAGTGTACCGGCGACTGCGTGATCAGCATGGTGGCGGATTTTCAGGATCCGGTCGATATGATCCCGAAATATGTCCATGAGTGGGAAAATGGCTACAAGATTGTCATCGGCATCAAGACGGGAAGCAAGGAAAACCCGATCATGTATGCGCTGAGGAGCTGCTATTACAAGATGATAAAGAAACTCTCCGATGTCGAGCAGATTGAGCATTTTACCGGTTCGGGTCTGTATGACCGCGATTTTATTGAGATTCTGCGGGAGCTTGACGATCCGACGCCGTTTTTGCGCGGAATCGTGGCGGAGCTTGGTTATAAGCGTAAGGAGATTCCATATATCCAGCCGCAGCGCCGCGCAGGCAAGACACACAACAATTTTTACCGGCTCTACGATGCCGCGATGCTCAGTGTGACCTCCTATACGAAGGTCGGTCTGCGCCTGGCGACGATCTTTGGAAGTATCTGCGCGGCGATCAGTATGATCGTGGCGATTGTATATCTGGTGATGAAACTGCTTCACTGGTATGATTTTCCGGCTGGTATGGCGCCGGTTCTGATTGGAATGTGTTTTTTAGGGTCGGTTCAGATCTTTTTCATCGGTTTGGTGGGGGAGTATATTTTATCGATCAATTCGAGAGTCATGAAGCGTCCGCTGGTAGTGGAGGAAGAGCGGCTGAATTTTGATACACCGGTAAAAAAAGTTGGGGGCAAACAGCATGAAATGTAATGTCGATGTAGTTCGGATTCGTGAAAATTCGATTCAGCTCAATGGCTGGGCGATCGGAAAGACGCCGGAGACGGAGATCACCTATCAGGTTGAAGATGGGGCACATCAGCCGATCCGGTTTCAGTATGTGGCGACCCGCCGCGACGACGTCAGCCAGATTTATTTTGGGCGAACGGTAGAAAAAGAGCTTGGATTTGATATCCAGTTCCCGTATGAGCGCGGAAAAGATTATTATCTGATCGCAAAAGGCGAGGGACGCAAAATCCGCATTAAATATAATGAAGAACTGATCCGCAAGCGCAGCAGTGTGGCGCACAAGCGGATGCAGAAGATCCGCGATTTGATGAACATGGAGACTGTGCGGGTCTGCCTGGATTTCTGGAAGGAAAACGGTCTGAAAGCCTTGCTGGTAAAATCCAAGCACAAACTGCAGGGAATTGACAATGACTACGATTACGGCGAGTGGTATTCACTGACGAAGCCGACGGCGGAGGAGCTGGAGGAGCAGAGGAAAAAGGTGTTTGACGCGCCGGTTAAATTCTCGATCGTGATTCCGGCATTTAAGACACCGGAGCGATTTCTGCGGGAAATGCTGGATTCGATCGCGGAACAGACATACGCAAACTGGGAGGTCTGCGTGGCGGACGGCAGTCCGGCAGGACAAAGCTGCGAGCGGGTGCTGGAGCAGTATGCGAAGAAGGACAGCCGCTTTAAATACGTGATTTTAGGGGAAAATAAGGGCATTTCCGGCAATACGAATGCAGCAATGGATATGGCGACCGGCGATTATATCGTGCTGGCAGACCATGACGATAAGCTGACACCGAATGCTCTCTATGAGTGTGCGAAACTGTTACAGGAACATCCGGGATGCGACTGCTTCTATTCGGATGAGGATAAGCTGGATATGGACGGCGGCGCTTTGTTTGATCCGCATTTTAAGCCGGATTTCAATATCGATCTGCTCTGCAGCGTCAACTATATCTGCCATCTGTTTGTAGTCAGCCACGATCTGGCAGCGCAGGTAGGTGGCTTCCGTCAGGAATACGACGGAGCACAGGATTATGACTTCATTTTCCGTTGTACGGAGAAGGCGAAGGAGATCCGCCATATCCCGAAGGTGCTGTATCATTGGCGCTGCCACAAGGATTCGACAGCGAGCAACCCGGAGAGCAAGCTGTACGCATTTGATGCGGGTGCGCGCGCGATCATGGATCATTATAAACGCGTCGGTATCGAGGCGGAGCGCGTGGAAAAAGGTGTGGACTACGGCATTTATCACTCTGTATATAAAATTCAGGGGGAACCGCTGGTATCGATCATCATTCCGAACAAGGATCACCATACGGATCTGGATCTATGCCTGCGGGCGATTGAGACGCGGGCAACGTACCGCAATGTTGAGTTTATCATTGTAGAGAACAACAGCACGGAGAAGGAAACCTTTGAATACTATGAAAAGATTCAGAAGGAATTTTCCAATGTCCATGTGGTAACCTGGGAGCGCGAGTTTAATTATTCGGCGATCAACAACTTCGGCGTGACCTTCGCAAAGGGCGAATATCTGCTGTTTTTAAATAATGATACCGAGCTGATTGCGGAGAATTTCATCGAGGAGATGCTGGGACTGTGCCAGCGGGAGGACGTCGGCGCAGTTGGCGCGAGACTGCTCTATCAGGATGATACGATCCAGCATGCGGGCGTCGTGATTGGTTTCGGCGGCATCGCAGGGCATACGTTTATCGGGCTTCATAAGGCGGAAAACAGCTATTTCCACCGTGCGATGAGTACACAGGATTACAGCGCTGTGACGGCGGCGTGCCTGATGACAAAGAAAGCGCTCTTTGATGAGGTCGGCGGCTTTACGGAGAAGCTGGCGGTCGCATTTAACGATATCGATTATTGCATGAAAGTGCGGGCATCAAATCATTTAGTGGTTTACAATCCGTACGCATTGCTGTATCATTATGAGTCGAAGTCAAGAGGACTGGAGGATACGCCGGAGAAGGTGGCACGTTTTAACAGGGAGATCAAGATTTTCTCGGAGCGCTGGCCGGAGATCCTTAAAGATGGAGATCCTTATTACAATCCGAACCTGACGCTGCGGAAGTCCAATTTCGCCCTCAGGGATCTGAAAAAAGAGAAAATCGGAGAACCGTATCATCTGGAGGTATAACCCGGGATGGAGATTACAACGACAATTATTATTCCCAATTATAATGGGTTAAAGTTTATGGACGAATGCATCCGTTCACTGAATGCACAGACGTATCCGAATTTCCGGACGCTGGTGGTGGACAACGGTTCGACGGACGGAAGCGTGGAGTGGCTGAAGGAACATCAGATCGATACGATTTTCCTGCCGGAAAACACGGGATTTTCCGGCGCAGTCAACGTCGGAATCAAGGCGGCAGACACACCGTATGTGCTGCTTTTAAATAATGACGTCCGGGTGGACGAGTATTTCGTGGCGGAGATGGTGCGTGCGATCGGTCAGTCGGAGCGCATCTTTTCCGTCAGCAGCCGGATGATCCAGATGTACCATCCGGACAGGCTGGATGATGCAGGCGATATGTATTCCCTGCTTGGCTGGGCGTACCAGCGCGGCGTGGGACGGGATCTTACGCATTACCGCCGTTCAAGCCGGGTATTCTCGGCGTGCGCGGGCGCAGCGATCTACAGGAGAGAGGTATTTGAGGAGATAGGCTATTTCGATGAGATGCATTTTGCCTATCTGGAAGATATTGATGTGGGATATAGAGCCCGGATTGCGGGGTATGACAATATATACTGCCCGGCGGCGCTGGTATGGCACGTCGGAAGCGGAACCAGCGGTTCCAAGTACAATTCATTCAAGGTTAAGCTGGCGGCACGCAACAATGTGTATCTGAATTATAAAAATATGCCGTGCTTACAGCTTATCATAAATGCGATTCCGATCGCAGCGGGGATTTTCGTGAAATATTCATTTTTCAGGAAACTCGGGTTTGGAAAAGATTATCTGGAAGGTCTGAAAGAAGGCATACGGACGGCAAAGAAGTGTAAAAAAGTGGCGTACCGCCCGGAACGGCTTAAAAATTATCTGGCGATAGAGCTGGAACTTTTAGCCGGGACATTTCTCTATGTCTATGAATTTGCTGTGAGACAGATCGAGAAAAAAGCAGCATCTGATAAATCGTGAGGAAAAGGTTAGAGTTGTTACTGGGCGCGTATGTGTGGACAGTAACTTAGAGTTTGCGCGATGTGTGAACGGTCATGGTTTAGCGGATGCAGCACGGAGAAAGGCTGCTTATCAGACAATGTCTGAGCGGCAGCAAGCAAGTGAAAGATGAGGTAGCTTATGAATTATGAGGATGATGAGCTGGAGCGCATGAGGGCGCGCCGCGAGGGCAGAAGCAGCCGTGCCAGTCAGGCAGGGCATTCTTCGCGCGGCAGTTCTGCTTCCGGCACCAGCCGCAGAAGAGTCAGCAGTACAGTTGAAAATAGCCAGAGAAAAGGTGAGGCGGGCAGCAGTTCAGTACGTTCCGGCTACAGCGGTCCTAAGAGCGCTGGAAGTGGAAAAAAGAGTTCGGGACGCCGCGGCAGCCATTACCGTAAATCGGCGCGTCACAGAAAGCATATGATCATTGCGGCGGAGATTGTCGTGATTATATTGATGATTCTGGGCGGTGCGTTCTGGTATATGTATCACAGAACCTTCGGTTCTATGCAGAAGATTGATTTCAACGAGGACCAGGTTAAGAACGTCAACCTGTCCCAGGAACAGATCGATGATATGAAGGGCTACATGACCGTAGCGTGCTTCGGTGTCGATTCGCGAAGTCAGCACGGGCAGATGAATGTCGGAAAAGGTACGAACGCGGATGTCAACATGATTGCCAATATCAATCTGGAGACGGGTGAGATCCGCCTTGTATCGGTATTCCGGGACAGTTATCTGAATATCAACGATAAAAACTCTTATAATAAGATCAACGCCGCTTACGCACAGGGCGGTCCGGAGCAGGCAGTTAAGGCGCTGAATAAGAACCTGGGTCTTAACATTACCCAGTATGCGACGTTCAACTGGAAAGCGGTTGCGGATGCCATCAACATTCTGGGCGGTGTAGATGTCGAGCTGAGCGATGCAGAGTTCTCCTGGATCAATGCCTTCATCACGGAGACCGTAAAGGAGACTGGTATCGGTTCTCATCAGCTGACCCATGCGGGCAATGTACATCTGGATGGTATCCAGGCAGTTGCATACGGACGTATCCGTTATTCAGATACGGACTATGCGCGTACCGAGCGTCAGAGAATTATTCTTCAGAAAGCCTTTGATAAGGCAAAAAATGCAGACTGGGCGACACTCAACTGTCTGATTCAGACGATCATGCCGCAGCTTGCAACCAATGTTGATATTACGGATTTGATTCCGCTGGCACGCAATATCGCGAAGTTCCATATCGGTGAGACCGCCGGATTCCCGGCAGCCAGAGGCGAGCAGGATGTTGGAAAGATCGGCGACTGCGTTATCCCGCAGACACTGGAGTACAACGTAAAAGAGCTTCATAAGTTCCTGTTTGATGAGGAAGATTATCAGGTTCCGTCCAATGTCAAGGAGTATAGCAACCATATCGCGCAGGTAACAGGTCTTACGACGAATGCGAAGCTGATCGGTCATGTTCCGGTCGATCAGGGTGTCAGCGCCCAGACGTTTATCAAGAAACGGGCGAGCCGGATTGCCGCGAAGGCAGCGGCGGAAGCATCCGCTAAGAAGTCATCGACGAGTGCTTCGGACGAGTCGGATGACGAGAGCGGGGATGAGACCAAGAAGGGCGAGAGCGAGAGCTCGATTGGATTGGACGAGATCTTTGATCCGGATGAAGACTGGATTGACTGGGAGGAAGAAGAGTCGAAGAGCAACAGCAGTAAGGGACCAGGAACAACGACGACTCCCGGCAAGAACAATCATACGGATAGGACAACCGAGGCGGATGATTCTTTATCCGGACCAGGCAGCACATCGGAGACGAAGTCTTCCATTGCAAAACCGGGATCTACAACCACAACGGCGGCAGAGACATCGGCATCCAGTGAAAAGACTTCTCCGGGTGCGTCGGATAATTCCGGTGTGAAAAGTCCGGTCACAGAGATTCAGGAACCGGGGGATTCCGGAAACAGCGATGCAGCAGGCCCCGGCGGTCCGGCAGGACCGGGAGCTTAATCCGAATTCAGGTGATATACTATGATAAAAGATAACCAGAAACGGCTGAACCATTTCCACGTAGTGCTGGACGCATGTGTCATCGCATGCGCCTACGCACTTGCGTGGTTTATCGTCAATGGAACGTCGTGGTTTAATGTAACAGGGCATAATAAGAGCGCAATGGCAGTCGTCTATCTGGCGGCTGGCGTTCTTATTGTACCGTTTTATTTGATTTTATACGCATTTTTTCATCTTTATACGCCCAAACGGGTTCAGGGAAGACGGGTGGAGTTAGCCAATATTTTCAAGGCGAACATCATCGGTCTTTTGGTGATCTCACTGATTCTTTACCTGGGCGGTAAAAATGAGTATTTCCACAACTTCTCCCGTCCGATGGTATTTTTGTTTTTTGGCATCAATCTCTTTGCTGAGATTCTGATGCGGAATATCCTGCGGATAGCGCTCCGGTCGATGCGGTCGAAGGGATATAACCAGAAGCATCTGCTTCTGGTCGGTTACAGCCGGGCAGCGGAAGGATTTATTGACCGTGTGAATGTCAATCCGGAGTGGGGCTATAAAATCCGCGGTATTCTGGATGACCATGAGGAGTGGGGCAAAGAATATAAGGGAGTGCGCGTGATCGGCAAAATTGACGATCTGGATACGATTCTGGCGCTCAATACGCTGGATGAGATCGCGATCACCCTGAGCATCCAGGAGTATGGAAAACTGGAAAAAATCGTGGCGGGCTGTGAAAAATCGGGTGTGCATACGAAATTTATCCCGGATTATTATAACTTTATCCCGACCCGTCCGTTTATGGAGGATCTGCAGGGACTTCCGGTGATCCACATCCGCCATGTGCCGCTCACGAATCTGCTCAACGCAACGATGAAGCGGACGATGGATCTGGTCGGCGGCATGATGGCGCTCATCCTGTTTTCACCGGTGATGCTGGTGACGGCGATTCTTATAAAGGCGACTTCGCCGGGACCGGTCATTTTCTGTCAGGAGCGGGTGGGACTTCACAATAAGCCGTTTAAGATGTATAAGTTCCGCTCGATGGCGGTACAGTCGGCGGCAAAGGAGAAAAGCCAGTGGACGACGCCGGGAGACCCGCGTGTGACTCCGATTGGAAGATTTATCCGGAAGACGAGCATTGACGAGCTTCCGCAGCTGTTTAATGTTCTGAAGGGCGATATGAGCCTGGTTGGACCGCGCCCGGAACGCCCGTTTTTCGTTGAAAAATTCAAGGAAGAGATTCCGCGTTATATGATCAAACACCAGGTGCGTCCGGGAATGACCGGATGGGCACAGGTCAATGGTTACCGGGGCGATACCTCGATCACGAAGCGGATTGAGCATGATCTGTATTACATCGAGAACTGGACGCTGGGATTTGATTTTAAAATCATGTTTTTGACGGTTTTTAAGGGCTTTATAAATAAAAACGCGTATTGATGAGGAAAACCACATGGGATATGAAGAAGAAAGAGATAGATCAGGACACCGCCGGAGCCGACGGGCAAAACCGTCGGAGATGGAAGACGATGGTCTGACACTGATCACGGATTCATTTACGGAACGCCGGGAGGACGGATCCCACCGGAGCGGAGATAGAAGCCGAAGTGGTCAGAAAGCGGCAAAGAGGGGACAGACGCAGCCTGGCAGCAGCCGGGAGAGCCGGAATCAGGAGAAAACCCGGACCATGAACCGGTCGGATATTTACGCCGACCCGGTTAAATTGAAAGCGCGCCGGAAAAAGAAGCGGAAGATATGGTTTATTCTTCTGGAGAGCGTGATGCTGATCGGGATTCTCTGCTTTGCGGGATATTCGTATATCAGCAGCCGTCTGGATCTGATGCAGCGGCTTCCGTGGAACCCGGATGAGATCAAAAACGTCGAGATTTCGGAGGAGAAGCAGGAGCAGATGAGCGGTTACTGGACGATCGCGGTTTTCGGCGTGGATAGCCGTAACTCATCGGTCGGAAAGGGCAATAACTCGGATGTCAATATTCTCTGCAACATCGATCAGGGAACCGGTGAGATACGTCTGGTTTCGGTGTACCGGGATTCATATTTAAATATCAGCGACAAGAATACCTACAACAAAATCAACGCCGCTTATATGCAGGGCGGACCGGAGCAGGTTGTCAAGGCGCTCAATAGGAACCTGGATATCGATATTGACGATTATGCGACCTTTAACTGGAAAGCCGTTGCAGATGCGATCAACATTCTGGGCGGCATTGACGTGGAGATCACGAAATCAGAGTTTTATTATATCAATGCGTTCATTTCTGAGACGGTCAAGGCGACCGGCGTCGCTTCGACCCAGCTTAAATCAGCGGGCATGAACCATCTGGACGGTGTGCAGGCGGTTGCATATGGGCGTCTCCGTCTGATGGATACGGACTATGCCCGTACCGAACGGCAGAGAAAGGTTATTTCCCTCGCGTTTGAGAAGATGAAAAAAGCAGATTGGGCGACGATCAACAATATTGTGCAGACGGTATTTCCACAGGTGGCGACCAGCATCGAGATCAATGATCTGTTGAAGATAGGACGAAATATTACGCGTTACCATCTGACCGAGACGACCGGTTTCCCGTCGGAGCTGAGGGAAAAGAAGATGGGACGCAAGGGCGCCTGCGTCATCCCACAGACGCTGGAGAGCAATGTCATCGAGCTGCATCATTTCCTGTTTGGCGATGAGGAATACACGCCGACTGAGACGGTCCGGACGATCAGTCAGAAAATTGTATCAGATACAGGCGTTCATGGCACGAAACAGGCAGAAACGAAGGCATTGCCGAAGACGACCGAGGCGACGACAATTTCCATCCTGGATCCGACGCAGGAGAGCGGCGCGGACGAAAGCCAGGAAGCCGGGAGCGGCAGCGACGAGTCGGAGAAAGAGACCGGTAATGCTTCGGAAACACAGGAGAATGACGTTTCTGAGCAGGAAAGCCGTCCGGACGGTACGCATGCATCAAAGGAAAATGCGCGGGAGAGCAGTGAGGCAGAGTCTGGCGGTTTTTCGCCGGCATTTCCGGGCGGAAATTCTGGCACCGGCGAGACGGAGAATGGCAGAGAAAAACCTTCCGGCAGCGGTTCCCCGAATGGAAGCAGTGCACCGGGAAGTAAGACGAATGCGGGAATCATCATTGAGTGATGAGAGAGTGTGAAACGGAGGAAATGCGTTGAATTTAGATGGTCTGTACCGGATGCAGGGAATGTTATTTTCCCTGATGATTCTGGGGGCATTCTTAAAGAAGAAGGGAATTATCACGGATGAGGGAAAAAGGGTCATTGCGGATCTGGTTATCTTTGTGACACTTCCCTGCAGTATCATCGAGTCATTTGAAGTAGAACTGAGCATGGATATCTTAAAGAGCAGCGCACAGGCGCTGCTCGTCTCATGTATGGTTCAGGTGGCTTGTTATATCTTAAATATGGTACTGTACCCGGGTGTGGGAGAGGAAAAGAAGAAGGTCCTCAAATACGCGACGATGGCGTCCAATGCCGGGATTCTGGGAAATCCGGTGGCGGAGGGCATCTTCGGCTCGATGGGGCTTTTCTACGCCTCTTTTTACCTGATTCCGCAGAGAACTGCGATGTGGTCGCTGGGAATGACGTATTTTACGAAGGCGCCGGATCGGAAGACGCTGATTAAAAAGATATGCACGCATCCGTGTATTGTCTCCGTATTCATCGGCTTTGTGCTGATGCTTTTGCAGATGCAGATTCCAGGATTCCTGGGAGATACGGTACATAGCTTAAACAAGGCAAACACGGCAGTCTCCATGATTTTCGTCGGAACCGTTCTGGCGGAGGCAGATATGAAGACGATGATCACGCCGCTCAGCTGCTACTATGCCGCTGTGCGCCTGATCCTGATCCCGGCGCTTGTGTGGATCGGCTGCCTCCTGTTCCATATTGACACGCTGGTGATGGGGATTTCTGTGGTGCTGGCAGCGATGCCGGCAGCAAGCACGACGGCGATTCTTGCCGCGAAATATGGCGGGGATGAAGTCTTTGCGACGAAGTGCGTGGTATTTACGACGCTGCTTTCGATGGTGTCGGCACCGGTTTGGTGTATGGTGCTGCAGCGGTAATCCCTTATGAGTTCGTATTTCTATAAAGGGGGTTTCGCTTGCATTGGATGAAAAGATATGTTATATTAGGGATAGAAAAAAGGAAAAGCCAGAGGAGCGGCTTACCTGAATAAATTAAACAACTGTTTTATTAACAGCCGTCATTATTGCAGTAATGGCGGCTATTTTCGTTTTCCCTTGAAAATTGTATAACACAATCCAACAAGGGCGCAAATGAATATTCCAATCTGAATCAAATCAGAGTATGTAACATACATTGGCAATGCCCTCCTTTCTTTCGTCTGGAGGGTTAGATTTGTGCCTCGTTCCAGTCTTTGATAAACAAGCTTTGCTGAAATCTAGCAACCCTCCGATAACAGAGGGTAAGCCGCCTGGCTCTCTGGTTTTTCCCATGTACGAAGTATATCATAATTTATCAGAACAGACAATGATAAAACGAAACAAATCCCCTCAGATTGCTCTAAGAGGATTTGCAGATTCATGATTTATAATAGCAGTTCATATTGCTTGGTTATAGTCTTACAAACATTCTGTGATTTTACTTTTCATCCACAACCTGGAAAATGTAGAACTTCAGATAATAGGACGTCTCATCCCCCGCCCACAGAATCGGGTGGTCGGCTGCCTGGGTGCGGTATTCGATCTGGCGCAGGCGGCGGTGGGCGCTGCGGGCTGCCTCCTGAATCGCCTTTGTGAAGAGCTCCGGCGTCATGAAATGGGAGCAGGAGCAGGTGGCGAAGTAGCCGCCGTCCTTTACCAGACGCAGACCGCGAATATTGATCTCGCGGTAGCCCTTGATGGCATTTTTGACCGAGCTGCGGGATTTTGTGAAGGCAGGCGGATCGAGGATCACGACGTCGAATTGCTCACCTCTTGCCTCTAATTCCGGAAGCAGGTCAAAGACATCCGCGCACTGAAAGGTGGTAGTACCGGAAACACCGTTTAACTCTGCATTTTCACGCGCCTGTGCGACGGCAAGTTCGGACGCATCCACGCCGATGACCTCTTTGGCGCCGGAGACGGCTGCATTTAAGGCAAAGGAGCCGGTGTGGGTAAAACAGTCCAGAACGCGTTTGCCCGGGCAGAGACGCTGGATTGCCAGACGGTTGTATTTCTGGTCGAGGAAAAAGCCAGTTTTCTGCCCGTCCTTGACATCTACCAGATAGCGGACACCATTTTCAACGATCTCTACTTTTGTATCAAATGGTTCCCCGATAAAGCCCTTATAGCGCTCCATGCCCTCCTGTAAGCGGACCTTAGCGTCGCTACGCTCGTAAATACCGCGGATATGAATGCCGTCTTCCTCAAGCACCTTGACGAGTTTTTCCAGAATCAGCGGTTTCAGACGGTCGATACCGAGCGCCAGGGATTCAACGACCAGCACATCGGAAAATTTGTCGATCACGATGCCCGGAAGGAAATCTGCTTCGCCGAAAATCAGGCGGCAGCTGCTGGTATCAACTGTCTGACGGCGGTATTCCCAGGCATTGCGGACGCGCATTTCGATAAAAGCATCGTCGATGACAGTATCCTTTTTGCGGGAAAGCATCCGCACGGTAAGCTTGGAGCGGGTGTTGATAAAACCACATCCGAGCGGATAACCGTCAAAATCTTCGACACGAAGGATATCGCCATTTTCAAATTCGCCCTCAATTCGTTCAATTTCATTATCATAGATCCACATACCGCCGGCTTTCAGGGAACGAGCCTCGCCTTTGCGGATATGGACAACTGCCTGTGTATTCATCATGGATGTAACAGTCCTTTCATATAAAATGTAAAATTCGTTTCTTTCATTAAGTATACAAGAGGAGAGAAGGACTGACAAGTGAAAACCGAGAGATGTTTTTAAGCTTCACAGATTTATGATTTTATTTTCACAATTACATCACAAATAACTGATAGACTATCTCATGTAAACAGAGAGAGGGCAGAAAGCCTGAGATAGAATATAAGAGTATGAACAATCCGCTGCGGGAAGGTTCGCAAAATGGACAGTACGCGGCTGTGATTCCTGAGAACAGGAGGTATGAATATATGTATGACGAGAATGAAAGAAATGAGAGACACGATCAGGATGTAGATTATACGGAGGGCGCTTATTCGGACAGCGCGTATGAGGAAAAGAATAACGATACTGCTAAAAAAGAAGAAACTTCCGATTATGGCGGTTATCATGATTCCCGTTACCGGGGCAGTCTCGATGGAGAACCGGAGGCAGCAGCCGGAGCAGATCCGAAAGAGAATGCAGAGAAGCAGCCGGAACGCAGCTATATTCCGGAAGAACGGTGTGGCCGGGGACATGGCTCTAAGAATACTGGTAAGAAAATTGCGGCACTTGTGATGTCGGGCATTTTGTTTGGCTGTGTGGCAGGCGGAACCATGGTCGGCGTGAATGCACTTTCAAACCGACTTCTTCCGGGTGAGACCGCACAGGAAACGATCGGTCAGGTTTCTCAGGAGACACAGGCAGATGCGGGCACTAAAACGCAGACCTCCATTGGCAACGATGTTTCTTCGATTGTAGAGAAAGCGATGCCGTCCGTTGTAGCGATCAACAACAAGATGATTTATACACAGGACAACTGGCTGTTTGGTCAGCAGCAGTACGAGGTGCCGAGCAGCGGTTCCGGAATCATTGCCGGACAGAATGACACGGAACTTCTGATTATTACCAATAACCATGTCGTTGAAGATTCCGAGGAACTTTCGGTTACCTTTATTGATAACCAGAGCGTTAAGGCAGCGGTCAAAGGTACTGATTCCGATTCGGATCTGGCAGTCATTGCCGTACAGCTTTCGGATATACCGGAAGAAACGAGAAAACAGATTAAGGCAGCCGATCTGGGCGATTCTGATTCCCTGAAGCTGGGACAGGGTGTTGTGGCAATCGGTAACGCACTGGGACAGGGGCAGTCGGTTACCGTCGGTTATGTCAGCGCTTTAAATAAAAAGCTAACCATCAACGACGTAGAGCGGACACTTCTGCAGGTTGATGCGGCGATCAACCCAGGCAACAGCGGCGGCGCACTTTTAAATATGAACGGTGAAGTTATCGGTATCAATGCGGCGAAGTATTCGGACACCAGTGTTGAGGGCATCGGCTATGCGATCCCGATTTCACAGGCAAAGGATATTATCAGCGACCTGATGACGAAGACGACGAAGGTAGCTGTCGATGAGAATGAGCAGGGCTATCTGGGAATCCAGCTTCAGAATATCGACAGCCAGATGGCGCAGGCGTATGGCATGCCGGAAGGTATCTATGTATACAAGATTGTTGCGGGCGGCGCGGCATCCAGGTCGGATCTGCGGGAGCGCGATATTATCACCAAGTTTGACGGTGAGAAGGTAAAGAATGGTGATGATCTCAAGAAACTGCTGACTTACTATAAGGCAGGTTCCACCGTTACCATGACGGTACAGAGTCTGGAAAATGGCAAATATGTCGAGAGAAACGTACAGATTACACTGGGCTCCAAGAGCGATATGCCGCAGAGCCAGGATAGCCAGAACGAGAGCCGGAGTGAATCACAGGCAAGTCCGCAGAGAAAACTGGGAAGATAGAAAATACCCCATCAGCGAAGTGGGCTGGAATGGATATTTGCCCGTAACGGTGAAGATACGGAACTGTTACGAAGCGGAAATGAATAAAATCAGGAAGATATAGAAAAGAAGGCAGGTGAACCGCCGGTAGATCCTCTTGTAATCAGAGAGGGCGGTGATTCATCTGTCTTTTTGTTTCATAGGAAATTTTTCTATTTTTAAAATGAAATGACGGCTGCTGTTATGATTTACGTTTTTCACAAGCTATGATAAAATGAAAAGGTGCTTTCAGATTGGAGGAAATATAAAAATATGAGTGATAACCAGAATATAGATACGACAACCAATATAAACGAAACAGATACAAATAAAACCAGTACAGATCATTCGGATGATTACGAGAAAATCTGCTACGTCTGCCGCCGCCCGGAGAGCAAGGCGGGAGAGATGATCACGATGCCGGGCGGGATGAATTTCTGCCATGAGTGTATGCAGAAAGCATTTGACTCGATTTCAAAGTCGGGCATGGACTTTTCCAAGCTTCAAAATATGCCGTTTATGAACATGAATCTCAATGATTTTGCGGGCATGCAGATGCCGAATACAGAGATTCCAGAGAAAAATAAGATCAAGAAAAAGAGCAAGGCAAAAGACGCGGAGAAATTTCTGACGATGAAGGATGTTCCGGCACCGCACCAGATCAAGGCGCAGCTGGATGCGTATGTGATTGGACAGGAGCGGGCGAAACGGGCAGTTTCAGTGGCAGTCTACAACCATTATAAGCGCGTGATTCTCCGGCAGCAGGACGAGCTTCGGGCAAATGAAAATACGGAAAAAAAGGCGGAAAACGCGGCGGCACAGGGAATGCAGATGCAGGGCGGCGAGCCGGAGATTGAGAAATCCAACATCCTGATGCTGGGACCGACCGGAAGCGGAAAAACGTACCTGGTCAAGACGCTGGCGAAGCTTTTGGATGTGCCGCTGGCGATCGCGGATGCGACGGCGCTCACGGAAGCTGGATATATCGGAGATGATATAGAAAGCGTAGTCTCCAAGCTTCTGGCAGCGGCTGGAAATGATGTGGAGAAAGCTGAGCACGGCATCATTTTCATCGATGAGATCGATAAAATTGCGAAAAAGAAAAATACGATGAGCCGCGATGTCAGCGGTGAGTCGGTACAGCAGGAGCTTTTAAAACTTCTGGAAGGCAGCCAGGTAGAGGTGCCGGTCGGCTCAAACCAGAAGAATGCACTCACGCCGATGGCGACTGTGGATACGAACAACATCCTGTTTATCTGTGGCGGCGCGTTTCCGGGATTGGATGATATCATCAAGGAGCGCCTGAAAAAGCGTTCCACGATGGGCTTCAACTCCCATTTGAAGGATGAATTTGACAATGATCCGGATATTTTGAGCCAGGTGACAACGGAAGATCTGCGGAATTTTGGCATGATTCCAGAGTTTCTCGGACGTCTGCCGGTGCTTGTGAGCCTGCAGGGGCTGACAAAGGAATTGCTGATGCGGATTCTGAAAGAACCGAAAAATGCGATCCTCAAGCAGTATGAGCGCCTGCTGGCGCTGGATGAGGTCAAACTGGTGTTTGAGGACGATGCACTGGAGTGGATCGCCGAGCGGGCGCTGGAAAAAGATACGGGTGCCCGTGCGCTGCGTGCAATTTTAGAGGATTTTATGATGGATATCATGTATGAGATCCCGAAAGATCCGAATATCGGCTCCGTTGTGATCACGCGCCCGTATCTGGAGAAGAAGGGCGGTCCGCGGATAGAGATGCGGGGATAATAGCTTTTCAGGAACATGATCGGTGAACGGTGTCAAGGATGTGGTGAAAGTTAGCGATGTAAGGATCCGGAAAAGCAATTTGTGTGTGAAGAGAAAACAGCAGAAGTTAATTAACTTCTCATGGATAAAAAAGAGTTATATAGGTTTAACGTCCCATACCCCCACTCCCGGCTGGGATATTCGATGGAATTTCGGCGGTCAGCCCCGCGGATCAGAAATGCCTTGGCAATCGAGGTGTTGATCCGCGGGGCTGATGGCGTATAGGCAGACCAGGAGAGCAGGATCGCGGCGGCTCCGGCGGTCATGGCGGCGGCAAATGAGGTTCCGGTTACCTCCTGATAATCGGGAAGCGGGAGCCGGACGCCGGGGGCGGCAAGGTCGGGCTTGATAGTTCTGGTGCGGGTAAAACCGCGGCTGGAATGCAGATAGATCCCGCCCGTCTGGTGGCTGTAGGCGGCGGTGGTGATGATGGCTGCTGTATTGCCCGGATCGGTGATGGTTGTGTCCGGATCCGGGCGCAGAAAGAAGGTTTCATCCGAGATAAAGCCGTGCACCGGCAGCCACATATGGTATTCACCCTGAATCGAGAGCGTGTGGTAGACGCGGATTTTCCAGATTCCGGCGGCGGGGGCATCAAAGCGCATCAGGATCAGTTCGCTTCCGGTCGCCAGCTCGGAGCTGGTATAGTTGAGGTGAATGGTCGTTCCTTCCAGAAGAAAGGGAATCCGGCGTTCTTCGTCGCCGGAGAGCCGGATGCGTCCCGTTTCGTCGCCGGATGGGGATAAAAATCCGACACTGTAAAGCTCCGATTCACGCGCCCACAGTTCCAGCGTAAATCCCCGTTCGTCGGGACCGACCCGCAGTTCCACATCCTCATAGGAGGTGGAAGCAGGAAATACACTGCGAAAATGGTGCCCGCGCCCGGTTTCATTGCCTCCGGCGGCGACCAGAATCTGCCCGCTGGCGCGCGACAGGCTGTTCAGATATAGACCAAGCGGCGAAGTGCCGCTGTGGCTTCCGGTATTGGTGCCAAGACCCAGCAGGATCACAAGGGGCTTTTTCTCCTGCCTGGCAATATAAAGAAGAAACTTGATTCCAAGCATGATGTCGTCCTCCTGAAAGGCGATGGCATCCTCGCGGATCAGAAAAAAATCGCGAAGATAGGTTCTGGCTGGTTTCAAGCGGACAACGACCAGTTCCGATTCCGGCGCCGCCCCGGAGAAAAAAGCATCGGCATCTTCGGAACCGGCGGCGACCAGCGCCATCTGCGTGCCGTGGCGGAGAGGATCCGAGGTGGGGACGATGGAATGCGGATCTTCCGAGCGCAGCGCCTCGTTGATGTGGGAACGCTGGTAGACACTTCCGTAGTGCAGCGCATCGATCGGATCCGGCGTGCTAAGCCCCGCGCCCGGAACCGTCTGATCCCAGATGGCGGCGATGCGCGTGCTTCCATCCGGATTGCGTAACAAGGGATTTGTATAATCGATCCCCGTATCCACAATCCCAATCAGCGCCCCGCGCCCCTTGTTTCCCAGAAATGTCTGTTCTGCGGTCCGGGAAATTCCTGCGCTGTCCAGGCTGGATGTATCTAATATGGTATAAAGATTCGGGATCGAGTCATAGCCATACTGCTGGACTGAGAGCGGCAGCGCCTCAGCCAGAGACCGGTGCCAGATCACATACTCATGATTGACAAAATCATAGCAGCCGGAATCATTATCCAAAATCTGGTTATAGGTAAAAGGGAAAAAACGTTCGATAAAATCGGCGGTTTGGTTGTCTGGAAGAGAAGAGCAATTCATAGCGTTTTCCATAGAGATTTTTTAGAATTTAAGATAAGATATGCGGTAAAATACGAAAGCTTCCCTATACTCTGTCGGAAAAACTTGTTATAATAAATATAAGTTAGATAATGACAATTATATGAGGAGGTGCCCTTATGAAAAAATACCTGTATATGATAGCTGCCCTGTTCGGCATCGATTATTTCTGCAAGGAAAACATAGAAGCCCAGAAACCGGAAGATTTTCCGCGCGACATGGAAAAAAGCCATGGAAAGATCCGCCTGTACCGCAATCACAACGACGGTTTCTGTTTTGGGGTAAAAAAAGAAAAGAAAGAACTGGTCCGCATGGTGCCGGTTGTCTTTACCTCGGCGGCAGCGGGCATTCTGACATGGTTACTGTGCCGGGACGAAGGCAGAAAAGCCGATCGGATCGGTTTTGCCCTCATCACGGCGGGTGGTTTAAGCAACCTGTATGACCGCCTCAAACGCGGTTATGTGGTAGATTATTTCAGCATCCGGTGTAAATACCTGGAAAAGGTCGTCTTTAATCTGGGAGACTTTTTTATCTTCGCAGGAAGCGCCCTGATCGCAGCCTCCGATCTGCTGGGAGCCGTCCGTGATCTTACTTCTCCGGCAGAGGATCACATAAAAGTGCTCCGACTGCCGTGGCGAAAGACGGATGAGGCGGAATGATATAGTCGATTCTAAAGACATCGTGCATCTGATTGAAAATATCAAAGGTCTTTACAGCAGGTGCAAGGCTGGCGAGAGAACCGGTCAGGACGACATTCCGGGTGGTGTCCCGGCTGAGCGCCAGGGACGCCATCACACCCACATTTTCATAAATCATATTGAAAAGAGCGGCAGCCAGGTCAGCATCCGAGGCGCCGCTTTTGATTCGCCCAAAATTGGCAGCGGTTAAGTCGGCGGCAAGTCCCGGGACATCTTCCTCCTGCACGTCGGCGATGCGGAGATCTGCCATGGCCTTATTGCCGCGCAGCGCCATCTCTGAGAGGGCAAAAATGTCGGTGACGCCGAGAAAGCGCTCCGCCATGCCGGCAAGTGTTCCACCGCCGACACCGCTTCCGCCCAGATGACGGAAGCCGTTTGTCTTGGAAGCGCGGATAAAGGCAGAGCCGGTTCCAAGGCTGACCACCAGCGCTTCGTCAAGCCCGGACAGGTATAAGCCGCCGCGCCCGATGGCATCCAGCTCCAGGGCATGGATGGTCGGGATGCCGAAGATATTTTCATGGAAATACGTCGAACCGAGCCCGGTCAGGACGATTTTTTCAACATCGTCAAACGAAGCGCCCTGCTGATCCAGGAAACGCCCGAGAACACCGTAAGCCGAGGTGCGTGGGTCATCCGCGTGAACCTGAAGCGTACCAAGCAGAGTGCCATGCTCATCCAGCGCCGCTGCCTTGGTGCTGGAGCTGCCGATGTCGATTCCGAGGGATAATTTCATTTGCTTATCTCCTTTATGATATAAAAATAGGATATGGCTGCCAGGGCAGTCGTTCCGTATCTTTTATGACTGTAAGAATTGGATTGTTTTTATAAACATTATAGGGTAAAGTAAAATAAAGTGCAATGGAAGAATGGAAAACAAGGAATAGGAGGGATTCGTGTGATTTATATTTATACAGAAAAGAAAGAGTCTCCTGATTGGATTCTAAAAAATGATCTATTTTTTAATTTAAATACAAGCAATGAAGAAATGACAGAAAAAGAGAAGCGTCTTATCTATCAGGCGGACGATGCAATTTTAACATCAGATAAGCATATTGAAACAAAATATGGATTAGGTACAATCCGAAATCTGTCTTCTGGCTGTAAAACTTTATTAAATATTGTAAAGCATCCGGAAATGGTGGTGTGTGTGGAAGAATGTGGTCCGAATGTTCTTAAAATGATATTTGAAATGGATAACATAAAGATTTATATGTCACGCCCAAGCTTTGTTGAGATTCCGGCTGAGATTGAAATATGCTTTAATGATAAGGAAATAGTGACCGGAAATACGGGATATCAGGCATGGTGGAGCAGAGAGTATGAAAGGAGAGCGCAGAATGATTTATAAAAATATTCACTTCCAGGCAGCTCCTTTTTCTTATGAATTATCTTTTGAAGACAGGATCACGCTTGTAGGCGGAGACAGTGGGACAGGTAAAACCGTTCTGTATGAGATGCTTGAGGATTTGAAGCTGACGGATGCGTATCACGCTATCAAATTGTTTAACTATAAATCGGAAAATCTGTTAGAAAATTTAAAAAAATGCAGAAATAATTTTATTGTAATTGATAATGCAGATATCCTGATGAATGATGATATTCGTCGATTTATTAATTTTGAATTTTCAAACCAGTATATGCTTTTCCTGAGAAACTGTGATGGTTTGAATGTTTCGGATAAAAGTTTTAAAGTATTGAAATTAGTGGACAATAAGATTACGCTGGAAGAGGAAGTATAATATGAAGTATTTATGGACGGAAGATACCGGTGCGGGATTTCATTTCTGGCAGCTGGTAAATCGGATTTCCTTTGATGGTGAGCTGATTGTTGAAAGTAAGGAGAGTAATCAAGGAATATTGGACGCGATTTCTGGCTTGGAACCTGATACAGGAGATACATATTATATTGCATTTGATTATGTGGTAGATAATCAGGACATTCGGAATAAATACCGCATTTTGAAAATGTTTGCAGATCAGTCGGGCGGTCATATTCAGCTTTTGGATATGATTTGCTTTGAATATCTTATTTTGGCATTTGACAAATTAATTGCTTGGACAGGGACGGGAAAGAAAGATAAAGTTAAAATACGAGAAGAAATTCTCGCAGCAATGGAAAATCATAAAATAAATATGGCAGAAATTAAGGACGAAAAGACTTTGCAGTATTTAGCTGGTTTTAAACGCTTTTCAACAGAGCGAGTCATGAAATCACTGGCGGGTGAATTGACCGAAAACGAGAAGTGGTCTATCAAAGGAGAATTGATGGGGGAATGCTGGTATAAGGATTGCTGTGTTTCGGAGCATAAGGCTCATCTTCGGTGTGGAGAACCAGAGGTTGAAAGTGGTGATCAGAAGATGAGGGCATTAATTTTGTCGGAAGAAATGCAGAAAGTTTTGAAAATATGTGATTTTTAGAAAGCAAAGGTGTATGCCAATTACAATACCGAACCACGTACCAATCAAGAAAGTATATGTAGAAATGGTAAGGCAGATTTGTGTTTTCAGTGTTCTCAAAATAAATTTCGTCATTTTTTACAAAGAGTTATGAATGACGCCTGAGCTGTAATGAAAACGCCGAATTCAGTTATTATTTATTCAACCCCAAAATTGACATCTGCAAAACACCGTGATATTATATAGAAAGATAGTGGAAAAAGTGGAAAATCAATCCTGTGGACGGAAATGGTACCTATGGATTCACTTCTATCTGGGGGCTAGACAGGGATATGAGTATGAGTGAATTAAATAAGATTTTTGAACCTGGTTGCCCGAAATGTTTGAAGAAAAAGGATATTTTAGACTACTGGGTATGGCATAAACTTCTTTTATTAGAAAGGTTTTCGGAAAGACCGTCTTTTAAGAGAATGATTTATGCTTTTTTTTGTTTGAAAGATGAGAACGATGGCTGGAACGATCGAACGATACGTGGCACAGCGGCGGCGAATATGAAAAAGGAAAAATGTCTGCGAGAGGTGTCACTGACATTTTTTTCGCATGTCATAAATTAAATATTCCATCTGACTATGACAGAAAGGCAGTAAAAAAGATAGCAGAGGTGAGAAGATAAGAAATGTACTTATACTTATATAAGAAAGAACACAAAAAAAGCCGAGGATGGTTCAGGCGTGTCTGTCAGAAACTTCCCGTCGTGACGGCTGCGATGATGGCCACAGCCGTATTTCTTTCCGGGTGCGGCCATGGCGCATCCCAGACGGGAGAAGAAGCCACACCGTCGGACGGAAGCATATTATATGTGAAAGACGCGCCGGGCGATCTGCCGGAGGACCTGCAAAACATCCGGGCATCCGGGGTTCTGCGGGTGGGAATCCAGAGCGGCGATCCACCGTATTATCAGGAGGATCCGGTAAGTGGAGAGCTGAGTGGAATCGATGTAGATCTGGCGTATGAAGCGGCAAGCCGTATTTTTGGATGCACGCCGGAAGAGGCCAGGGAGAACAATGCGGTCGATATACAGACGGTGACCGACCAGACAGGTGGACCGCTTTTATATGATGGTAAAGTGGATTTGCTTATAGGTGCTAAATCTCTGACGGATCCGTTTACAGAAGAATTGAATCTTTCTTCAAAAGGAATCGCTGACCCGGAAAATGGGGCAGCTGTTAATGAAGGAGAAGAAGGCGAAGCTGGAAATGATGGTTCAAATCAGGCGAATGACGCAGCTGGAGAGCCAGGGCAGCCAGCCGAGACAGCCCCGGAGGTCTTTCGGGAGATGTGGCCGGAGAGATTTTCAGCCGACGGCTCAGAGATAGCGGAAGCGGATGAAAATGCGACAAACGAAAGCGCTGGAAGTGGAAATGATGGAATTGAAAGCGCTGGGAATGGAGAAGTTGAAAATGGCGAGGTAATATCAGATACGCCAGAGCAGGAGGAATCGCCGACCCCGGAGCCGACGCAGCATTGGGATTTCACACAGGAATACGCAGAAGGCAGAGTACTCACAGTGCTGCATGAAAAAGAAGGTCTGAGCAACCAGATGAACCGCTTGATGCAGGAATTGGTCAACAGCGGAAAGCTGATACAGATTACCGAAAAATATACAAAAAGTGATAGATAACAGCAAACAAAGCAGAAATGCAAAAGAGGAGAACAGTTATGGCGAAGTACAAAAGTCTTATCGTGACTACCCTTTTGTCCGTGGCGGCATTGACCGGCGCTGTGACAACGGGGGTCGTGAGAAACAGAAGTATGGCGTCCTCCTTTGAGGGCGATGGATACATTGTCAATGTGGCAGAAACCGAGGAAGGTCTGACCGCAGAGCCGGTTTATTTCTCAGCCGGAACCAAATATAAGAAGACATATCCGGATGAAGCAGTATTCAAAGACATCCGTGGAACCAAATATACAGTCGATCAGGACAGTTTTGTCCATTATCAGGACGGATCCATGAGTGCGATGACATCGGGCGTAGTCCTGAATCTGGACGATGTCAACGGCGGCCTGGTCAACACATACTCCTTTGATGCGGGCACGGTGCTGACATCCAACGGCACCGGATTTACAGCGGAGAACAACGGAACTTCGATTCCCTTTGACAACTTCGTCTGGAAATTAAGCGATGATAAATATTACGTATATTCCGATGACCTGAAGGTAGAGACCGTCAACGGAATGATGGAAGATACCACCGGTGGTGTGGAGGTTGAATATCTGGAAGATGGAATTATCCGTCTTTCTACCCAGAATACAGCCTGGCAGGGAATCGCAGCTGGTGCCAAAGCAACGGCCGGTGACGGTTCGACTCTTAGCTTTGATAACAAAGTGATCTCCGATGCACAGGGAGATGCCCGCCTGACACTGGGGGAACTTCTGATGGATGCGGATGACAACATCAAAGTCCAGTCCGCCCAGGACTGGGTTCCGCCGGAATTTGAATTTACCGCAGTAGATGGTGAAGATGGTGAGATCGGTGAGGATGGTGCAGCCGGTCAGGCAGGCGAGAACGGAGAAAATGGAGCAGCCGGAGTATCCGGAGAACTCGGTGAGAACGGTGTGGACGGTGAAGAAGGCGCATCCGGAGACGATGGCGATGACGGATCCGATGGTTCCAGCGGTAAAAACGGAAGTGCCGGAAGCAACGGTAAGCTGGGCGGCGATGGTGCGAACGGTTCCATTCCCCAGAACCAGGCAACCGAGCAGGCGACCATCTCGCTGAGCAATTTTGATGTGGATTCAGCGAATGCAAGCGGTATGATCACCGTCATTGATGAGGATGGTGTACTGGAGGCAGATACCGGTTCAATTAAAGTAATCGATGTTTCAACCGGACTTCCTGTGGATGTCCTGATTGATGATATGGATAAGGCAGAGAATCTTACTTTCTCGGCAGATGAAACATACTCATTCAATGTCAAAAATCTGAATGCAGATACACAGTACCGTCTGATTGTATCATCCGGCTACAGTCTTTCTGAGAATGGAAACAGCTCCGGTGGTACCAAGGACTTTATCAACCGTCTCTTCTATACAGATTCTACGGGTATCATCCTGAATCTGGAGAATGCGACAACAACCGGATATTCCTTTACCATCGATAAGAAGGAATATGCACTGGTTACATCCGCAACCCTCACGATCACGGATAAAGAGGGCAATACGGTATTTGGACCGAAGGAGTATACTCTTTCAAGCGGCAAGACATCCTATAAGATCGATATGAAGGATGACAATGTAGCTGGATTATCCGAAAATGATCTGGCAGACGGAAGCTACACCGTGACCATGAAATTGGCAGGGGCCAATGTGAAAAAGGATGTTACCCAGAAGTGGAAGACCCTGAAACAGAAGCCGTCTCTGGATAAACCGAAGGTAAGTGTTAATAATGGCGGCTATTTCGAGCTTTCCCAGCCGATCGTGAGTGACCCGAACCATGCACTGACCAAGTATGTCTATAAGATTTACAAAGGAACAGAATGTGTCAAGACCATCGAGTCCACCAGCACGAACAACGTAGCGATCTACCTGGAGCAGGGAAAGATTGAGCGCAATGAGACCTATACAGCTAAGACAACGGCGACCTATTATGATAACGAAAAGAATGTTCAGATAGAGACGGATTATTCGGATCCGTTCCGTATGGATGACCAGGGTGATTCTTTGATTTATTTTGTCCATGCGGATGAGAAGGATCAGCAGAACTACTACAATGATAAGTTGATCAATGCACAGGAGAATGTCGGCAAGATTTATACACATCAGAATATGATCTGGGGCCGTGTTATGATTAAACCGAAGAACCTGGATCTTGAAATCTCTCAGGATTATCCGCTGAAGGTTACACTGGAGAGCAGCGGAAACTACCGCAGAACCTGGACGATTACAGATTCAAATTATTATAAGAAGTTTACGGATGCAATAGCGGTTGAGATTCAAGCAAATGGATTGAAGGCTAATACGAACTACCGGATCTTCGCAACCGGATTTGCAAAGGATCCGACAGATTCGAAGAGATTTACCAACGTATACCTGGGTGATTATGTGGCATCCACAACCTCCTATAAAGATGAGGCTGCCACCATCAACCTGGTTCGTGTGGGAGATAATATCAATGCAAGCTTTACAGCCCGCATGGAGATGACGACAGAAGATGGAAAATCCAATGTCGAAACAGATGTGTTGGACCAGTTGGAATTCTGCCTGTATCAGGGAACCAACAACAAGGGACTCTTTGTGGGAAGTTTCACTCTGGATGATACAAACCCGTTACACAATAAAAGTTCCATCTCAGATGAATACTTGAATGAAACGGATGCGACAAAGCAGTATGTGATCACCAATGAGAACTTCCATCTTGCTAACAATGCCCTGACGGCGGACTCCTATTATCTGGAGGTCCGTGCAGCATACGACTATACGGCATCCTTTTATAAGAACGGTGCCGCAGAGGACGGAAAAGGTGAGAACCTGTCTGGATTTAAGAACGAACTTCCCTTTGTACTGGGCGGTGTGCAGCTTCCCATCAGCAACGCCCTGCCATCTCTTCCGCAGCCGGTCAATGATGCCATCGCTACAACGACGATCAAGGCTAAGGATCTGAGAGACAACAGTACTTATCAGAGTATTGCAAACCAGCTGGAGAATCTGGATGATGACACGGTGGTAGGTTACCGGATTCAGGCACGCCTGAACAACGACAATGGTTATGCACGTGCGATCCGTTACTTTGGATTCAAGACATCCGAATTGGATAAGTTTGACCCGGCGAACTCCAATGCGTCGGATCCGGTTAACTGGGACGATGGAGATCATTATGATTTCGCATATCCGCTGAAGGTATCCGAGGGCGCCGGTATGCCGGCCCTGCAGGTGCTCTTCCTTGAAGCTCCGGATACGGCACCGGCTGGAGCATCAGACCTTGATTCGGATGATCGTAAATATATTAAAAATGTCGATATGAAGTCGACGGATCAGCCTTACGAGATGCCCATGGATGGTTATCAGACCGTATTTACTGGTGGTCAGACAGGCGGAATGAAACGCGGATACCACTATACCTTTGGTTTTAAGGTACGTATGCAGGTAGAGAATACCAGTATCCTCTATCCGGATGAGTATAAGCAGCAGATCGTGGGCGGTATCGGTATGCTGAGTTCCCTTTCGGTAGGGGCACCCCGCCAGAGCACCAGCGTATCGATGTATCTGAAAGACACCATAGGAGATGGAACGGATGCCAATCCCTATAAGACAATCTGGCAGATGAATGTCCTGAAGGATGTGGATCATACCTGGGACAAAACATTCGAAGGGGAAGACTCCGATCAGACCACTGCAAAATACAAGGATGGACTTCGACTGATTTTCAAGGATGGTGTTCCGAGAGAGGCAGAGATTCAGGATCGTGGAAACGACAGCTACCAGCTTACGGTTCCTGTTAAATCTGCCCAGAACCGTTATCAGTTCAAGATGTATCAGAAGTATTATGACGAGAAGGAAACGGATAAGACTACTGCCAGCGGACAATTCCTGGCATCCCATGAATACCTGCCGCCGGCGGAATTGAATCTGACGGATCCGTATGGAGACGGAAATGTGAAGATCTCCGGTTCCTTCCCGGAATCCAGCAACGAGGTTACCTTCACGCTGAGCGGCAATACAACCATGCTGAGCCGGATCGTTGCTTTAGGGATCGAGATGTATAAGGAGGACAGTGGAACCCCAAAAAGGGTATATGCCTGGGATAAATCGTTAAATGGATTGAATGGAAACAGCCGAACAGTAACGGTTGACCTGACCGATGCCCGTCAGGGTGATGAAAGCCTCGCTGGAACCTATTCCTTTAAGGTGAAGGCAAAGTATGCAGATGGCAGGTATGGACTTCCGGACAGCTTTGATCCGAATAAAGTTTATGCAGCAAAGATAATAGATGGCAGCAACTTTATGAACAGCTATTACTATAGTTCCAGCACCCAGGGAGAGAAGTACGAGTATAAGGTCATGAATAATCCTTACCTGACTCAGGGTGAATACAAGGTGCAGGAGAATGCTACGGAGACAGCGGATCCGAAGGCAGATCGAAAACTGCGTCTGCAGAGCCAGAGACTAAGCTATAGTTCTGTTAATGACCTCTGGCACACCATGAACCTGTATTACGGAAAAACTGGTGCGGAGTGGCTGGAGACAGAGGATCAGAAGAGCGGAACCGGCTATAGTATGGCATTCTGTGAGCTTGTATCCAGTGATTCATTGGTACCTGTTAATCAGATGACCGGACCGAACGGATCTGTTGGTCCCACCATTACGGTTGGTACTCTGCAGCCTTCTATCACCTATATGACAATCAGTCCGGGTATTACAGCGGCTAACATCGAACTTACCACCGGAAGCTATGCATTGATTGCTCCGCCAGCGGCTGAAACTCTTCTTGGTGAAAAAAATAACGGTGAAAAGGTAATAGCAGACGGAACGACGAAATACATCTGGTTGAAGTTGTACGAGATGAACGTGGGCGAGACGATCGATACACCTGTCGATAACAAGACACCAGTATGGGAACGGGCGCTTCCGCTCACGAAGGATCAAAGTTACTATAAACTGGATGAAACCAAGATGCCGGAGCTGTATATAAAAGACGGACTTCTGCATAAGGATACAAATTATATGCTGGTATGTTATACCTGGTCAGAGGGCCAGAATAAGCCGACGGTGATGCTTGGACAGACAGTAAATAAGCGTGCTAACTACATGTTCAAAACCATTGACAGCATCACCATCTCAGATGGAGAAGCCAATATTATCAACTATGAGACTTATCAGAAGAAGAATGTAACTGTCCGCTACAAACTGGATCGTGTCAATGGATATAATCTTAGATATACCCTGCGTCGGTATCCGCTGGGTGAGGGGACACAGGCAGAAAATCCGTCCTATACTAACTACACAGAGGTGGCAGACCACGAAGAGGTCATGAGCAAGCTTCTTGGATATACCTATGATGACCAGTCAAAGACCTGGAAGAAGGGAGCAATTACCTGGAGTCTTAGAGGTGATATGACAGAGGAACTGAATCTGGCACCGGGAAGCAATCTTATGACACCGGGATACGATTATGTTCTGGTTGTGAATGCAGTAGACGGAAGTGGCAAGTCGGTTGCGAAAGAACCGGAGTACATTCAGATCAACTGGCCGGAGCTGCGTAAACCGACTGGCAACGTATCTTTCCGTATCACCAACGGTAATACACTCTGGGCCGACGTGAGTCTCTCCGACCCGAACCGGGTGGTTGTATCCGATACAGCAGCCAATGCTGAATATCTGATTGCGTACCGCGAAGCAGGAACGAATAATGGGTGGACATATAAGGCGAATTATCCGGTTAACAATAGTTCCGCAACTCAGATTGTATCAACAGCAGATGAGTTGAATAAAGGATGGGAAGTCGGCATCTTTGCGGCAGTAGACCAGAAGAACGAAGGTGGAAAGACAGCTCTGACAAAGACAGAATTTGAAAAGATGTCAGTAACAGATCAACAGAAGTATCTCATAACCAGCAGCACACAGAAGGGGCTGGAGTCCTGGGGCGGTTCCCTGGGACAGGAGAACATCTCCTTAGACGGCGGAAGCCTGACTCTGTCTCTGGCAAAGAGCTACGGTCTGGAGAAGGTAGCGAAAATCGAGTATTCCCTGATGCCGTGGTCCAACAGTGACGTTCAGGAGAGTCAGATCTCCGGTGAGCTTAGAAGAGAAGGCACGAAGTCACTGTTTACCACATACAACAGCGGACAATCCGGACAGTTCGACCTGATCACGATTCCGACCGGACTTAAGAAGGATGGAAAACTTTGGGGAATCACGATACAGCTGTTTACAGATGACAACAAACTGATCAAGACATACTCGGATGCGATCCCATATTAATCAAACCAGGAGGTAGAAAACAGTGGCACGAAAATTAAGCAGCAAAGTGAAGAAATCCTTTGGAATCTTCAGTGGCGTTGTGCTTGCTGGTATGGGCGGCATGGGCGGTGCGGTAGTCCGCGCTGCCGGCACCGTCAGCGATCAGTATGCCATGGAGATAGGTTCCCTGGTTTACGACAATGCCTACAGCCGGATCAATCTGGAAGGGAACGGTGAAGTTCGCCGGGAACTGAATGGAAACTGGAACCTGAAGGTAGACGGAGGAGAAAAGTACGACCTTGGAAAGAAGACAGTCGCTTATGAGCCCCAAAGCGGTTCGCTGAAAGTGTTCGGCGGCGGCTGGCAGTTCAAGGAAGACGGAACGGTTGTTAAGCTATCAAATTTTGAAGAAATTCCCCTGACGGAGAGTGGTTTTATCAAGCTTTCCGACCGGAAATATGTTCTGGTTGGGGATGACATCCATGATGCCAGCGGAAAAGTGACGGCGGATGGCTTCCTGTACATCATTGCAGATAAAGCCGGCAATGCCCATATGATGAATGATGTCATGAATGTCACATCGATGGACGAAATGATTCTGAATGAAGGTGATTTTCAGTACAACATAGCAGAGGAAACCTTGGCTTTAGGTGAAAATGTGGTGGATCTGCAGTCGGTTATGTCAGCATTGAACGTAGTGGAGGATCCCTTTAATCTGGGACGCAAGAAGTATGCTTACACCATCCGTGGAGGAAACGGCGGTGCAGGTGGTAAAGGCGGAGCCGGAGGAATCGGTGGCCGTGGCGGTACCGGTGGTATCGGCGGAGCCGGCGGCCAGGGTGGTATCGGCGGATACGGAGGCGCAGGCGGAAGCGGCGGAAGCGGCGGAAGCGGTGGAAACGGCGGAGACGGCGGAAGCGGCGGAGACGGCGGAGCCGGTGGAGCAGGCGGAGCCGGAGGAAACGGCGGTTCCATCAACGGAAGCAGTCAGAGTCAGAACATCACCGGACGAATGGGCATGTATATCAAGAGCATCGATAAAAGCTCCAACAAGCTGGTTGTACACTTCCGCATCAACGATACATTCGGCAATTACGGTGAGATCGAAGTCCGCGTAAAGCCAAGCAGCGGTTCGGGAAAAGAGATTATTAAGAGAGTTGGCCCGGATGATGAGGAAGTAACCTTTGATCAGCTGACGGCTGGAAAAAGATATACCGTAACCATTGGTTACTATGATGAGGAAGAGGACGGAGAATTTCGATCGATGGATGTGGTTCGAGCAACTACCGAAGATGTGAGTATTTCTTTCTATATTACACAGGTCAATTCGGATGATGTCTGCTACAGTGTTCAGTTGGATGAAGATTATGTGACATCCTTCACCCGCGTAGTGATTCACAACCATACCGATATGGAAGATATATTCAGTGTGGACGATGCGAAGGAAGGCTATGCAGGAACGATCAGTACGGTTGGGCTGGATTCGACCACGAAGAAGATACGTCTTAACTTCCAGGTATCGGACAATGGTACCAGCTGGACGACCCTGAAATCGACGACTGCAGTACTGGATCTGGACTCCTTCTTTGAAGATGATGATTCATCCGGTGGAAGCAGTGCAGGTGGCAGCACCGGCGGAAGCAGTGCGGGTGGAAGCACCGGCGGAAGCAATGCAGGTGGCAGTACCGGCGGAAGCAGTGCGGGTGGAAGCACTGGCGGAAGCACTGGCAGTGATACGACCGGTAGCGGAAGCAGTACAGTTCAGCATGCACCGGCACATACAGAGAAACGTGAGGAGAGCAGTGATTCTTCCGGTTCCAGCCAGAGCGAAAGCAGCCGGTCAGAAGGAACTTCGGATGACAGCTCCGACGACAGTTCGAATGACGGAGCAGAGGGACAGGCAGAGGAAGCCGGAGACGAAGGTTCACCGGTAGAATAATACATAAAAAAGAAGAAAAGAGGAAAAAAAGATGGAGACTATTTTAGCGGCTACGCTTTCATCAATCGGCTGGATGCTGGGCCTGGCATTCTTAGGTATCGGCATTGGCCTTGGAATCATGGGTTCTAAGGCAGCTGAGGCAATTGGCAGAAACCCGGAGACCAAGAGCGACGTTGTCCAGGGCATTATGATCGTGGCAGTTGTACTGACGGTACTGACACTGCTTTTATTCGGTTTTGTATTTCTGCTTTTATTCTTTAACCCGCTGACGATGTAAAGGATCGGAGGAGACCATGCAATATATATTGGTATTTGGTGCCGTATTTTTGATTATGCTGGCAGTGATCCTCCTCTTCTTCTTTCTGATTAACACCACCGCAGAGGATGTGTCGGGACAGGTGCGGAAGACATTTCTGAAAGAAATGGAAGTATTTGATGAACTTTATGAAGAAAAAGCGAAAAAACTGAAGAAAGTTCAGGATGAGTACGACAAATTCAACCGCAACATTCTCCGGAAAACGGACGATGAACCGAAACAGGAGGCGGCAGCGCCTTCGGTGAAGGCGGCCGCGTCCATGTCGGATATTCCGGCGGCTCCCTTGAGAAGCCGGGATTTTGCCAAGAACTACCGCAGTATCCGCCACAATTTCTGTCCGGATACAGAGGCTGTTCTTAAGGCAGTGGCACAGGCGGCTGCCCCGGATCCGGAGATGGCGGCATACAGCACCTTATTAAAGCAGCTGAACGATAAGCTTACCTTTAATATCGTATTTACACTGACCGGCCTGAAACCATCGGATCAGGAGGAAGTGCTCCGTTCGGTTCTGGATGTGCGGGAACAGACCGTGCTTCAGAAGTTCTTAGATCAGGGCAAAGGGATGGATATCATCGCATTCCGGGAGTGGATCCGCGGTGAGAGTTTCCTGAACAATCCGGAACCCGTGCTTTATATGGCCAATGCAGCAGAAGCTCCCCAGGGTGCTCATGCGGTTTATGAAGAAGAGAATATCTGCGAGGGCGTGCGCGTCCTGCAGTCCGGTAAGATGTACGATTACAGCCTATAGGAGGGCATAAGATAACATTATGGCAAATTATATGGAAGAAATGATAGGTAAAAAGATCGCCGCGATCCAGAACGGCGGCAACGTGTACAGCGCGGGCCGTATCACGACTGTAAAAGAGTATATTCTGGAAGCAGACGGACTGGAAGATGTGGCTTTTATGGAGCGTGTCATCATCGGTGGACATTCCGAGGGATATGTTAATTCCATCGGACGCGGCAGCGTGAAGATCTCCGTGGTACGCCGCGGGGCACCGATCTATGTAGGAGATGTGGTGACAGCCACCGGAGAAGAATTCAAGGCGATGTATTCACCGTCCTCCGTTGGACATATCATCGATATATTTGGTACAGAATGTCTGCAGGATGCTGTGTTTGAAGATGCAGCTCCCATCGAGATCGAGAAAAAACCGATTCCGATCATGGAGCGCGGTACTGTAAAACGTCCGCTTCTGACCGGTATCGCTGGCATCGACCTGTGCTATCCCATCGGTAAAGGACAGAGACAGCTGATCATCGGAGACAAAAAGACCGGCAAGACCCAGATCGCACTGGATGCCATCGTGAACCAGAAGGACAAGAATGTCCTCTGTATCTACGTGGCCATCGGCAAGACCAAGAAAAATGTGAAAGAAGTATACCAGAACCTGATGGCCCGCGGAGCCATGGAACATACCATCATCATGGCAGCTTTCAATGATGAGATGCCACCGGTGCTGTTCCTGACACCTTATGTGGCAGCTACCATCGCTGAGAATTATATGATGGAGGGCCGGGATGTCCTTCTGGTGATCGATGACCTGAAGCGTCATGCAACGGTACACCGCGAGATCTCCCTGCTTGCCGGTATGGTTCCGGGCCGTGAGGCATATCCGCCGGATGTTTTCTACATCCATTCCAGACTTCTGGAGCGAGGATGCCAGCACAGAACCGGCGGTTCCATCACCATTCTTCCCATTGTTGAGACCAAGGGCGGAGATATCACCGGATATATCCCGACGAATATTATCTCCATCACAGACGGTCAGATCGTTCTGTCCAGAAAGAATTTCGATAAAGGACAGAAACCGGCGATCCAGTACGGACTTTCCGTATCACGTCTGGGCGGAGCAGTTCAGGATGCACCGGTTAAAAAGCTGGGTGCCAGAGTGCGCCGGGAACTTTTAAGTTATCTGGAGACCCGTGAGGTCTATGAGATGGCGAATATGGATGAGATGAGTCAGGAGATGCGCGACCGTCTGAAACGAGGCGCAGAGATTCTGAAAGGATTGAACCAGCAGAAATTTGCACCCCAGGCGCCGGAAGAGTTCCTCACGAAATTCAGTCAGATCCTGGGAGGCTGATATGAGCATAAGAAATATCGTAAAAGTTATGAATTTCCATGCACTGATCCGCGTGGACAACGCAAAGCGCAAGGCAGACAAATACCGTATGATGCAGAAGCAGCTTCAGCAGATGATGGCTTCCATTCTCTATAACCGGAACCTGATTCTGGACAAGAAGCTGCTGCAGCCGGATCCCTCTGCCCCGGTCTGGAATATCTATCTGGGCAGTGATTTTGGCTTCTGCAACAACTACAACTCGCTGGTCAATGAAAAGATTTCCAAGGATCATGAGAACAAGAAGATTCTGATCGGACGCAAGCTTCACTGCCGGGATAAGGAAAATATCCTGTTTTCCTCTACCTGCGCGGAATTGGAGTACCGGTTTGATAAATTGAAGGAACTTCTGGGCGAGGGGATCCGGGGACGAAAATGTTCGGAGATCAACATCATATACAATGAATATGTGAATACGACGACGATTTATTTTAAAACGGAGCGTATCTATCCGGTTGAAACCAGTGAGGAAGACGGATATTACGATGACTTTGCGATGGAAGAAGATGCAGGTAACCTGCTGGCAGACCTGACGGCATCTTATGTAAACTACGAAGTGATGCTGGCGGTGGTAAGCGGACGTGCAGCGGAAAACGTGCTGCGTCAGAATACAACCACGGAATCCTTAAAGAAGATCGATGAGATCGAGGAGGAGAAGGTCCGGGCAGATCGCCGTGAGAAGAACAACAAGGAATTCGAGAAAATCATAGATAACTACGTCAAGAACCGGGCGTATAAGTAGGAGGAGAGTCATGATAGGAAAAATCATTTCCGTGTCGGAGCTGGGAGTAGAGATTCTCACGGACGGCACCGGCGTGGCAGAGCGTGATATGCTCTACACGACAGTAGACGGGGAAAGACGCCATTTTGAGGTCTGTGACGTGGCTGGAAGCGTGGTAAATGCGATTCCTTTTGAGAGTACAAAAGGCTTAAAGCGCGGCATGGAAGTAGAGAAAGCAGAGCATGGTCTGACGATGGAGTATTCCGACCAGATCTTAGGACGTGTATTTAACCCCTACGGCGGCATGATTGATGAGCAGCCTCTTGACAGTATCTGTCAGAAGAATGTATACCAGTCAAGCCCCAGCCTGTCCCAGATCGATGCCAATGGAGAGATCCTCTGGACCGGCATCAAGGTGCTGGATTTCTTTGCACCTATGAGAAAGGGCTTTAAGATGGGTCTTCTGGGCGGTGCCGGTGTCGGCAAAACCGTATTGATTAAAGAGCTGATCCATAACGTATACCAGGGACTGGGTTCCAACTCTGTCTTTATCGGTGTCGGTGAGCGTTCCCGTGAGGGCCGTGAGCTGTATGACGAGATGACAGAGGCAGGACTTCTGGATAAGATGGCCATGGTATTTGGACAGATGGGTGACAACTCCGCATCCCGTTCCCATGCCATCTACAGTGGTCTTACACTGGCTGAGTATCTGCGGGATGAGAAGAAACAGGATGTGCTTCTGTTTGTCGACAATATATACCGTTATGTACAGGCTTATTCGGAGATCAGTGCCATGATGAACCGTATGCCCATCGAGAACGGTTATCCGGCAACCATCGAGATGAACGTCAGCGAGGTGGAGGAGCGTATTAACTCGACTCCTCACGGTTCCATCACATCCTTCCAGGCGATCTATATCCCGGCGGATGATGTGACGGACGAGGCGGTACAGACCATCATGCAGCATCTGGACGGACAGGTAGTACTGTCACGAAAGGTGGCAGAGAAAGGTCTCTATCCGGCCATTGACGTATTTGCAACCACATCAACTCTCATTGATCCGGAGAAGGTGGGCGAGCGCCACTATCATCTGGTGGAGGAGTCCATCCGTTATCTGGCACGTTATGAGGAACTGGAGGAGATCATCGCAGTTCTGGGTATCGAGGAGTTGTCCCAGGCGGACAAGGAGATCTTCTATCGTTCCAGAATGTTGAGAAACTACTTTACCCAGCCGATGTTCGTAGCGGAGAACTTCACTGGTATTCCGGGTGAGTTCGTAGCCATCGAGGATGTTCTTCAGGATGTGGAAGATATCCTGAATGGTGTCTACGATGACGAGGACGAGGCTGCATTCTATATGATAGGTAAATTCCATGGAAGAAAATAAAGAAAACAAAGAAGAAATGGCGATTCATGCCAGTGTGCTGAGTCTGTCCGGCGGTATGAAGACCTATGAAAATGTGTCTATGGTCCGGATCGTCAGCCGCGACTACAACATTCTGATTCTGAAGGATTATATGCCCACCATCGGTAAAGTAAAAGGCAGTGTACAGATCGTGGGGAAGGATATTATGGAGAGTCTGGATGATATCGAAGGATATTATGTATTCCGGCAGAATCAGTTCGAACTTTTGATAGAAGAGGATATGTATGTTAAATGATGCAATGCAGATAGTTCTGCAGTTCCGTGTATTTTTAATCGCAGCGATCATAGTGGCGCTGGCGATGGAGATAGCGCTGCTTTTTGGCACGAAGCACTTTGGATGGCAGAGAAAAAACCTGTGGATCTACCGTTTTTTCTTTGGCTTGACAAGGCCACAGTGCTGTTTTCTGGCAGCTTCCTGGCTCTGGCTGCTTTTTACGGCAACCAGTGCCCTCTTTGTCGTGGATATGCAGCTGTGCCATCTGGCGATGCTGCTTCTGTTGTCGGCGGCAAAGTTCACGGCCTGGAAGCGGATGCAGATGCTGCTTCGCGATTTATTTAACAGTGTATTGCTGTTTGCAGCGATGATGGCAGAAAACCTGCTGCATTCCTATCTGCTGGAGACACGTTTTCAGTTTCCGATTTTCATCATTCTGGGACTTCTGATTGTTTTCATCATTCTGTATGCGCTTTACTTTACCCTTCGCGATATGTATCTTCTTGCGAAGGATCGGGCGATGAACCGGCCGGTGGCAGAAGAGAAACCGCCGCGTGAAGAAGATGCACCCGGAGAAGATGAAACACCGGAAAATGGAACGGATGAACCCAATCAGACAGCGGATGAAAAGACAGACGGCGACAGCAGATCAAAGCGAAAGAGAACAAGCCGGAAAAGACAGAACCAGAAAAAACGGCTGTTTTATAAAAAAGGAACAGAAACAGGAGGTGACAGGCAGTGAAAGAAAAAAGAAATCGAAAGTTGAGAATCAATTATGGAGGCAAAATTCAGCTTCAGAAGCTGCTGTTTCTGATTCCTATTGTGATTATTATCCTGGTATTTATTATGTACCGGGAGGCAGGCGCGTATCGGGCGGAGGAGAAATTGTATACCTATATGGGAGAGGTTCAGACGGAATATCCGGAAGGAACCAAATTCCAGCGGACCGATGATGCTACATATCTGAAAAACGCCGGTGGCCAGAGCATCAGTTCGAGACCTCTCTATATGGGAAGTGACGATAAGATGCTTCTTCCGGTGCCTTATGCCTGGGTACAGATGAATGTGGGAAATGCCGCGATGTACCGCCTGGAGACTTTCTCCACCGCAGATATCAGCACCGGTTCCGTCGTACTTAAAGATCAAAAAGATGTCCGGGAAGGTGCAGGCGGTTTTCTCTTTGACGGGGAAGGAACCTATATTTTTCTGGAGCCGGCTGAGATTGACTGGGAGGATGATTCCATCGAAGTGCCGGCCATGTCATTTGCAGTGGTACAGTATGGACAGACGCTGAATCTGCATGTGTACGGTGAAGATTCAGCCCGTTTGATATCCATCAATGAAAAAGAAGTGAAAGCATCCTTCAAAAATGGAGGATCAGTGAATCTTGGAACCAACAAGCTGTGGCTTCCGAACGGAACCTGGCTGCTTCTGTTTACAAAACCGGAGTTGCTTCCAAGAATCAATGAAATGAAGTAAGGGGGAGCAGAGCCTTGAAACGAATCATTGCAGCGATAGCAGTTCTTTTATCGGTTATGTGTTTTGCATACGCATACCGGCTGCAGGTACTGGGCATGATCCAGACAGATGTGGTGGCGGTAAGTGACCGCAATCTGGCTAAAACCCTGCAGAAAGGTGCCGACGGTGATAAAGAGCCGGATCCGGTTACCCTGGAGAAGTTCCGGGCCGGTGACACGGTATACCGCCGGGGCAACAATCTCTATCTGGGCCCGAAGAAAGATCGGATCCAGGGAGAATATCCGTTTTATACCGGTGATGGTACCGGTATTTGGTATTTTCAGGCCACAGGAAGCCTGATGACCGATGATTTTATGGAATATGAGCCTTATGCTGGCCTGTTTGTCAGTGACGGTACGGCCTTTGATGACGAAGGTGTAGGCCAGGATGAGGATACATATATATTTGCAAAGTTAAACAATGGTCTGTATATGAATACAGTTCCGATTACGATCCGGAGCAACGGGCTAGACCATGCCCTGCGCCTTGGATCGCTCATTTGTTTTCGGGAAGACGACCTCTCTGCCTATGGATACGCAGGGGAGCGTCTGGTTTATTCCGATCTGAAGAATCTTGGATCTGCGAAGGTTGTGATCCGAGATAATACTTACGATTATCATTCCTTCGTAAGACTCATCGGTGCAGTCCACGACCCCTCTGAGCCGGCGGCAAGAGACGAAAAGCCGGAGGAGACTATGGCAGCAGAGGAAGGAATCCGCAGCGAAGCCGATAGACATACCGGTTCCGGACAGTCAGAAGGTGATGGAGCAGAAGAGATGGAAACAGAGGATGGGGACGACTCATCAAAGGATGGCTCCGGAACCGATGTCAGCGGCTTTGAAGATACGGATGAACTTCTCGAAAATACACCGGAAGAAGAAAATGACAGTGATACCGGTTTCTCCAGTGAAGAACTGGATGCAGAAGGTGCCAATCAGCCTAACGAAGGAGATTCCTTCCAGGGAAATGGTGAGTCAGTCAGCTTTCCTAATGCCGGAGGAGGCAGCGGAGGCGGTTCTGGTTCTTCTGGTTCCGGTAATACACAGGGAAGCGGTTCCAGCAATGGAAGCAGTGAGTCAAATTCCGGTGATCATTCCGGCAGTGAAAACGGCGGCAGCTCCGATTTTGATCATGGTGGTACCCAGGGGGGAACCGGTGCCGGAGGCGGAAGCAGTGCTGGAGGCGGAAACAATAACAGTACCTCCGGAGGCGGCGGAACCGGTGATGATATGGGAACCGGCGGCGGTGATCACGGCGATTCGGAAAGCGGCGGAAGCACCAACGGTGGTCACGGAAGCAGCGGTAATACCACAGAAGGTGGCGGTACCAGCGACGGCAACGGCTCCAGCCATGGAAATGTCCGAAAACCAGTGGTTTCTTTCACAAATGCCAAAGCAGATGTATATAATGTATACGGCGACCTGGAGATCCAGGATCCGGATATGCGTCTGAAACGTGTGGTGCTTCGTGTTTACGAAGAAGAGAATGGTCAGGAGAAGAAACTGATCACCCGAAAGAACTTTAAAGCAAGAGGCAGTATTAAGATTCCGAACGTAAGACCGGATACCAGTATTCTGGTACAGGGTACCTTTGTCTGGTTAAATAAAGATGGGGTGAAAGAGACAGAGGAGTTCATGGAAGATATTCCGCTTCATACTCTTTCGCTGAATCATCTGGCATCCTACACCTTCAGCAAGGAACAGGCAGTTGATTTCTATGCAGATAAGATTAAGATTCCCAATATGCAGATGACCAGCAGCCTTCCATCTGACATGCTTTATATAGCCAGAGGCAGCGTGACGGTCCTGAAAGACGGAAAAGCAGTGACGGATGAACCACTTGCGCTGGCAGGTACGGATATCCGAAGCCTTCGTATGGGCCAGAAAACAACCTGGAACTCAGATGCAGTACTTAAATCCGGCACGAATTATACCTGGGAACTGAAGCTGACAGACCGTTTCGGCAATGAACTTCCGTGTACGAACCCGGAGGAGCAGAAGGGAAGCGCCTGGACCAGTTACCGGGCACCGACCGCTTCGGTTTCCCTGATCACGAATGCAGTCGGCAAACAGCAGATGCGTATCTCCATCGTGAATGAAGATAAACAATATATCAATCTTCGGGACGGATATATCGTGCTCTGCGATCCGCAGACCGGAGCAGAGCTTTCTATGTTTGAACAGGTCGGTGATGATCCGGCTACCAAGATTCGCAGAAAAGTAGATCTGAGCCAGGATATGCTGACAGAGATACTGGGGGATCTTCCATCCGGACGCAATTTCCGTATGGAGATCCATGGAACCTACGATCTGAAGGATACAGAACCGGCAACAGCAACAGAAAATGCTTTGATAGGACAGACCACCTTCTACACAGCGTCTATCTCAAATCTTGGTAAAGCAGCCTATGAGCTTACAGTTCCGGAAGACAGCATCACAGCGTCCTCTGCGACTGCACGGTTCCATCTGACCAGCAATACCAATGAACAGCTGATTCAGCTGATGTCACGGATCAAGGTGGTACTCTCTAATACAGAGACCGGAAGCAGGGAAGTGGAGCTGAACCGCTCTGAATGGATGAACAAGAAAATTGCACAGCTGAACCGGGATGGAGAAGCATATGTGCTGACAGATGCTGTCCCGGAGGTCGGTATTCCCCAGGTGGTACTCCATTATCTGGGAAATGACCCGGAAGGCACCAGTGTGTGGGATGCAATCTGTGCTTATGCCACCGTGGAAGTGCGGTATCCGAAGGGAAAATTTAAATCAAAAACCAAGTATGACGTAAGTATTCAGACTACAGTAACCCAGGCCAGTGATGAATACGATGTCAGTGCAGCTGTTACGAAGGCTGGATTCCAGACACTGAAAAATTCTCCACAGATTCAGTGCGGAGAGCTTTTGGTTATCTCGGATTTTGCAGAGCTTTACAACTTCCGGATAGATGATCCGGACGGCACGGTGACAGATGGAAGAATCAATATGCGTCTGTATGCCGGAGAGCGTCTGGTAGACAGCCGTATCATAGAGACAAACCGTACCTACAGTGCAGATAATACATCCGATGAAGATCTGATGATTTTCCGGAACCTGACCAATAACATGAGTTATACCATCGGTTTTTATGCATCCGAGTATAATGAATATTTTGATGATTCCCGGAAAGAAGAGAACTATGAGTTACCGAAGGAAAACTGGCTGAAGTTTACAACCGGTGCCGGAATCAGCGGTAAGGTGGAACTTCGTGACCTGTCAGAGCCGGAGAATAACGCCCAGACAGCTGCGATCCGGGTTATTTTCAAGGATCCGGAGAGCGATCTTTTAAAGAGTTTCACAGGTGACGAAAAACCGGAGTATCTGCTGGAGTACCGCAAGGTACAGGGACTGGATGTATCAGATGCAGAGCTTGCGGAGGCAGAGCCGGTAACGGAGCACCACGAGCTTGCGGTCACAGATGGTTCCATCGAGCAGGTTGACCAGGTGTTTAATTACAGTGTCGATCTCTTCACAACTTATGAGATCCGCCTTCTGGTGGAGGTTAAGGGACATAAGGTCCAGCTGGGGCGGGTGAAGTTTGAGACGGGTGAGAAGATCTACACCATCTCAAAAACCGATGACCTGAAACTTTTAAATCAGCATAAAGACGGTAAATTTATTGTCTTAAATGATATCACGAGTACCGGAACCGGTGCATCAACCGGTTCTGACACGGAACCGTTCAATGGACACCTGGATTTCCAGGGTTATACTCTTACCTGGAATACAACGGGAAGTTCCCGTCTGTTTAACTGCCTGGGCGGCCGCGGCATCGTGGAAAATCTGGAACTTAAGTATACCGGAGTGGCATCCGGACGATCTGGTGTGTCCGGGCTTGTTTATGATAACTACGGAACTGTTCGCAATATCATTACTCATGTAGAGTTTAAAGGACGTTTTCCGATCTATTATGGCGGAATCGTCTACAACAACCGGCAGAGCGGTGTCATCGAGAATTTTGCCGTGGAACTTCCGGCCAATGTCCAGTATGTAGGAATCGGTTCCGGCGGCGTGACGCGAGGCAATGAAGGAATCGTCCGCAACGGTTATGTCTATGGAGGAAGCCTGATCACAGGAAGCGGTGTGTATGGAGGCGAGATGGGAAGCCGTTCCTCGAACGGATGTATCACCGGTTCCAACTCCGGAACCGTGTATAACTGCTTCACCTTAAGCCAGGTGCAGATCGAAGAGGGAACCAGTATGAATACGGTCGGCCTGGCGGTTGGTTCCAACTCCGGCCGCGTCCGGAATGTGCTTTCAGTGGGTGATATCTATAAGTATGGATTCGAAGATTATAAGCAGACCGATCTGGAACCCTTCACACTTTACGGCGGAACCGTCGGATACGGTGCCGGTATTGTGCAGGACACCTATATCCTTTCAGAGCGGGGCGAGACCTATGGAAAGGATGGTAATGCAGTCTATAAGACGGCAGAAGCTATCGAGACCCGTACGCTGCGTTCTGCTTCCTGGCATGAAAAGTGCTTTAACAGTGAGGGTGCCTTCGAGGTAGAGAACATGATCAAGGCGGGCTATTACCCGCGCCTGAACCTGCCGGATTCCCTGAAGTCCAAGCAGGATCTCATCGGCCTTCCACTGGTGGGCATCAGTTCCTATCCGGATATCATCAGTAGTGAGGTAACAGAGACGGGAACGGATGATCAGGGCCGTGATTATGCCCTGGTGAACCTGGAGTTCTATAATCCCAATGGTTATGAGATCACCGGCCTGGATGTGAAAGGCCTGACGGCAGAGATTCAGGAGGGACAGGGAGCAACCGAAACCAGCTACAAGGTAACGGTAAAGCTGATGGAGCCGACGATTTTCCGTTCCGCCTATACCGTTACCCGGGTTTACTACCGCGGGGCAGGTTCCCTGACGATCAACCAGTACGATTATACAAATCGCTCCATTCTGGCCAGCTTCTTTAAGCCTATCAGCAAATTAAGCGAATGGAAGACCATCAAGGATGATTTGGCTGGAAACTACAGGCTGAAAAATGATATTGATTTTTCGGGTTCCTACAGTGATGATGTGCGTATCCGCGGTACCTTTACCGGTACTCTGGACGGTGATGGCCATACACTGAAGAACCTGCAGGAGATTCAGTACGGTTCGGTCTTTGAGACTATCAGTAAGGGAATCATCGAGAACCTGACGGTGGAGGGCCTGAAACTGTCATCAAACCATCAGTCAGCAACTCTTCGAACCGGATTTGCCGGTACTATGAAGGATTCCGCTTCCATGGATCATGTCTTTGTGGTTGGAACGGCTGGATATGACACCGTAGATGTATATGGATACGGTGGAGTACTGGCAGGAGAGATGAATAATGTCTCCATCACAAACTGCGGTGTCCGTGACATGGAACTTGTGAGTCAGGAGATTCAGAAGAATACCCTGTATCTCGGCGGACTGGCAGGTTCTCTCAGTTCAACGAATGTTGCAAATTCTTATGTACAGGGAACTACCATCACGGCAGATGCCGGATATACGGCAGCCGGTATCGGCGGACTGGCAGGTGTACAGGGCTCTGGATCTCCGATTGAAAATGTCTATGTCCAGGGAAGCATTCACACCAGTTTCCAGAATGCAGGCGGTATCGCCGGAACCTCTGGTTCCCCTATCAAGAAAGTCTGGAGCTATGTGGACATCAACAGTATCTCAGACAATCTGGGCGGTATCGTCGGAAAGCTGACAGCCCAGGTTTCTCTTGAGAGTCTCGTATCCCTTGGCAATATATATACCACCAGCTCCAATACAGGTGCATCTGGTGCTGTCCAGCGTATCGTCGGTACATCCGGTATCTACCGGTATACCACCAGAAGAACAGTAGGTTACAGCGGACAGCTTCTGGGTAAAGAAGCACCGGCGGCAGAGCTTCGGGATGTAAACCGACTGTCTTCTCTTGCAGAACTCTGGACGAAGGTTCCATACCGCGATTATGCGGTGCTGGGTGCCTCCTTTGACTTAAACGGAAGGCAGAGCGGCGAAGCCTGCACGGCGGAGAACGGAGTACTTCCGATGCTGCTTGATACAGAGGGTGCACTCCTTGCATACCAGGAACCGGTGAGCCTTCCGGATCCGTCCCTTGCCCTGAAAGCAGAGGGAATGAAGGATGAGACAACCGGAATCTACAGTGTGCGTCTGACGGTCGATGGGTTTTATGATAAGCCGAACCAGAAAACACTCTATGAGGTGACGAAGGCGGAGGCACCGGGACTGGTGCTGCTGCCGGAGGCAGAATCAGCACCGAAGGATGAGATCAACCCGGACGGAAGCCTGATTCGAATCTATGAAAAGATAGGAATCGAGTCTTATCTGGACAGCTACCAGGTGACAGTTACCCTTCAGAAGGCAGAGGGAGGTGCCAAACAGGTTCTGACCGCACCGCTTTCCTTTGGAAGCACTCCGCTGTATCACGATATTGCAAATGCACAGCAGTTTAAAGACGTGATGACAAAATATGGCCAGAATTATGAGAACTTCCGTATCACGGGAGAGATCGATCTGAGCCAGGTTTCGGATGTACCTTTGAACTTAAAGATAAACCGTCTGGTGGGAGCTGGTTCGGGCCATACGATTTCAAACCTTTCCTACCAGATTCAGAGTCAGGGACAGTCTCTGTTCCAGGTTCTGACCGGTACCATGGAAAATCTGACATTTAAGGATATGACGGTTACTTCCGCATCCTCATCAACGGTCAGCGGTGGTGAAAACGTCGGCCTTATCAGTATCAACCAGGGCGAGATCCGCAATACCTCTTTTGAGAATATCGCGATCACGGCCCCGTCAAGAAGCCAGAAAACGGGACTCATCGGAACTAACATGGGTACGGTGAAGAATGTGAATCTGAAAGATATCCGCATCACGGTAACCAGTTCCTATACCGGCGGTCTCTGCGGCTTCGCAGCATCCGGCCGGATCGAGGACATCACAGCGACCGGCACGCTGGATAAAAACGGGAACTATCAGTACCGCATCGCAGGCGGAGAAGGCAATTCCGGTGGCCCGAGCCATATTGGCGGTCTCATCGGCCGTCTGGAAGGAGAGGCAGAGCATCTGTCAGCCGATGGCATCCAGGTAATCGGAACGACCTATGTCGGCGGCCTGATTGGCATAACCAAGGATCCGGCAGGATCCCTCACTTATTATGGGTATCGTCTGGGACGGCGTACGGCTGAGAGTGACGAGGATCCGGCTTACCGTGGTGCCAGAACCGGAACGAACAAGGATGCAGTCGGCAGTGAGATCATCCGCAATAGAATTAAAGGTTATCAATATGTCGGCGGTCTGTTCGGATATCAGGGCCAGAGCACAGAAAATATTATCTACTGTGAGATTTATAACAGTGATATAGAATGCAATTATGAGAGTGCAGGTTCTTACGCCGGTGGAGGCAGCTGGAACTATCCGAAATATCTCATCAGCGAGGATAATAAGGTTTCCTCCATGATGAATTGTGCCGGTGGTGTATCTGGTGAAGTGGGAGATGGCTATAATATGCTGATCAACCACGTGACGGTCAGCGGCTCAGATTATATCGGCGGTGTTTACGGAAAATATCCGAACACGAATACCAATAGCGCATTGGTTGAGAATTCCTCAATCAGCGGTTCCAGCTATGTGGGAGGATATTCCGGTTATCAGAATCCAAATTATACAAGTAGATTTACCAATATTGGTGTGTACAACACTGAAATTAAAGCAACAGGAAACTATGCCGGAGGCCTCTTCGGAATGGTACGGCCGCATTCTATCCAAAAGTGTTTTGTCAGTAAGGTGGATGTTTCGGCGAATGCCTATGCCGGTGGTCTGGTGGGAGATCTTTACTGCGGAGATATTTTTGGAAATATTATCAATGCGAATGTAACAGCAACACTTGGAGCTGGTGGTGTGTCCGGAAGAATGTTCAGTCTGGGATACTTTGCATCTGCACCAAGTTCCTATCCGGACACCCGGGTAAAACGGACGATTGTAACAGGTACAGTTTCCGCATCTTCCGATCGTGCCGGCGGTCTGACCGGAGAGTTTGTACGTGGTGATGACCGATACAGTGCAGATGGTGTTTTGATTACAGAAGCACCAGAGGAGATGACTCCGGATCGCTTCAAAGCGAATCTGCTGGCGCTGACATCGGTTTCCAGCGGCAGTACATCTGTCGGCTGGATGGACTTCAATACAAGCACCGGTTTAGCAGATGCAGGGCAGATGGACAGTTCCTATATCTGGGACGGTATGAAGCTGATTCGAAATTCAGCGGAAAGTCTGGCCGGAAATGTCTTTAAGGACACTGAGCAGCAGACAAAGACAGGACTTGCTCTGACAACATCTGTGAAGATGGCTCTCTCAGGTTCAAATAATGAGAGTCCGTACCATAACATCACCAGTCCGGATATGTCCTACTGGTCTGAGGAAGACTTAGAAAAGGGCATTATGCCTTACTCAAAAGCAACTGACGGGCTGGAGATTCTTAAGAGTGAGACAGAGTCTATCGAGGAGAAAGGCACTCTTTCCATGAAGGCAATTGGAGCCGGTATTCCGATTCCACAGGGCGGAGTGACGACACTGGCCATGACGGAGGGCGAGCTTCCGGGCCTGGAGGTTTATGCCTCCGGTGCAGGCAGCATCAACCTGGAATTTGACCGGGATGTGACGAAGGATGCAGAAGCCGGTATCGGCATGCGTCCGGTTGTGGATGAAGAGGATGCGTCCGCGGATGACTCTTCAAGCGAAGCACAGAAACCGGCAGCGGGAACAGAAAACGGAGATACATTATACGATATGGATGCCGATTTTGCCTATGGAGACACGGAGGCAGCGGTACCAGAGTACCGGGTACGGATTCTCTCTGGCCAGGATGTTCTGGCTGATGAGGCTATCACCGGTCGTGTGATGACATTCTCTTATGATTATCAGACACCTCTGACGGCAGAGGTAACCGACGGAGTTAAATCAGAGGAATATGAGATTGATCCGGATGAATTGGCACACAGTGTTATGGTAAACGGGGATTCCTGGTATTACCTGACCGCCGGAGGCGCAGGCACTCCGGAAGGTGTGAAAGCCGGAGAGTATATCCATCTGTTTAACGGATGTGCTCTGGATCTGGATGGCAATATCATCGATCTGGAGAGCGGAAGTATCATCGGAACAGCCGGTTCCAACGGTAAAAAACTGGATACAGTACCTCTGTATGACTGGGACTATGCAGGTTATGAACTGCAGGTATACAAGAACTTTACCTTGTCAGCAGAACCGATGGCTCTTTCGGAGGAGGATTCAGAAGAGGCATCCGTGCTTCCATATCAGGCGATTGTCAAGAATGGTGAGCTGAGTCTCTACAATGCACAGAATCCGGTTTCACCGGATGGCTGGATCATCGACCACTATCAGGACGAGTCCTTTATGACGGTTCTGGGAGAGGACGGAAAACTGGCTGACATCGGCAAAGACGAGATCAAGCTTCCGGATGGCTTCCAGAATGCTTCCATCGGTGAGATTTCCAACACGGCATATGCCGACGCACCGATAGTGGTTGGACGCTATAATTCCGGCAAGGTCTTCGCATTCAACTACCTGACCGGTGAAAATCTGGAAGTAGTTCAGAATGATGAGGATGTGGTCAATCTGGTTGATTTCGCAAAACAGTGGATCTCCGATAAGACCGACAGTATGTTCAAGAGTGCCCGCTCCAGCTATCTGGCAGCAACGGATCTGGGCAATAAGGTTGATTTAAATGAGGTGAAGAACCTGTACGACGGTACCAATGGAACCGGAACGGAGAACTCCATCGCAGGAGTCCTCCGCGGCAATACAGCAGGAGGTGCCGGCGGTGATGCGGGACAGTCGGATTCCGGTGTCCGCTCGAATGAGCAGAAAGAAGCCGGAGACGGCAATGGAACGGCTGGCGGCACGACGGCTGCGAATACGGTTCAGACCGGAGAAGCCGGGGACGGCGGCGATAAGACTGGTTCAGAGACAGGAGCAAAGAAGAATGGCGTCCAGAGTTCGAAGAACGATGGGGCAGACCTGGATGATTCGGAGGATGCAGACGAGGCAGAAGATGCGGAGGACGCAGACGAAGAAAGCTCCAAGTCGAAGAAGTCTTCTAAGAGCAGCAGTGTGAAGAAGGCCAGGTCGATCAGAGCGAAGAGCAATGCTTCGGATTCAGAAAATGAGTCCCCGGAGTCCGAGTCCCTGAAGAAGGAAACTTCTAAGAGTGACTCCAGGACGCAGAGTGATTCTGAGAAGGATTCGCAGGCTGCAGTACAGTCTGGAGAAGGCGTCAAGACAGCCCTTGATGGCACACAGACGGATGTAGAGAAGAGTGCGGACAGAAAGACCGGCACGGGTCCGGCAGGTGATACAGCTGCCGAACGTGAGAAGGCTGGAACCGGCGGGCGCAGCGGTCAGGCCGGAGAAGCTGGAAATGGTGCAGAGCCGAGCGGAAGCAAGGCAGGCGCAGCAGGTCAGGGCGGAACAGAAGCCGGAGCAGCCGGAAGCACTGGCGCAGGTCAGAGCGGAACAGAGGCAGGCGCAGCAGGTCAGGCTGGTGCAGAAGCTGGGGCGGCTGGAGATGCTGCATCGGGTCAGACTGGAATATCCGGTCAGAGTGGAACGGAGGCAGGCGCAGCAGGTCAGGCTGGCGTAGACGCGAATGCAGCTGGAAGTGCTGCATCGGGCCAGACAGGTACGAAACTTGGAACAGACAAGGTAGCAGCGGCGATCAGCAGCCATGATGCAGAGCGCACGAAAGAGGCGTTAAACAGCAGCTGGCTTCCGGTTTACGATGCGGCGAGCGGCGAATACAAGCTTTACAATGCAGGCGAACTTCTCTCCTCGAATGGCGGAGTGGTCTTAAGTGCAGAGGAAAAGATGGAGGCACTGTCCCGCCAGGGCATCAATGTGAACTACGGACAGGTCAATGCCGGAGCACACCACACGGATTCCGATAAGCGGGGCTTCAAGATTCTGGGCGGTATCGCGGCAGCGATCCTGCTGATTCTGGGCAGCTTCTGGCTTCGCAGAAGAAATGCAAAGTAAAATGAGTCAATTTATAAAGTGACAATCTGATTTCTGGATGGAACTGCAGTTTCAGTCAGGAAGCAGATCTGGTAAGTCAGGCTGCCTGGTAGCAGGTGGTCTGATTTACAATCAGGAACTGTGGGATTTTCGGTGGTTCGAAGAAAGATGGAAATGAGAAGGGCAGAAAAGGAGTGAGGAGGGAATGGTGATGGAAGGTCATACATCTCATGTGAAGGGACATCGGATTGTCCGGTCGGTATGCGGTATGCTGCTGGCGTTCAGTATGATGTTTTTTCATACCGGCTATACAGCCTATGCCGATGATGACGATGTCGAGATCAAGAAAGTGACAATCAATATCAAATCTGATATCACGAAAGAGGATTCCGATGCGATTGAGGTGAATTGTTCAGGAGAGGGATTCACCTACGATGGCTTTGAGACGATCATTCCAAATGGAAATAGCTGGAATGCTTCGGAATATCCGAGAATTATCGTGACGCTGGAGGCGGACGAGGGCTATAAGTTTAAAAAGAGCAGCCTGAGAGTTAATGTAAAAGGCGATGTGTATAAGGTTGTCAGCAAGAAAAGCACGAAAGATGAATTAAAGGTAACGGTGGATCTGGAGCCATACGGCGGTAAAATCGGTGCACCGGTCAACCCGCACTGGGGCGGCACGACCACGGCTTCCTGGCAGAAGGGCTACCGGGCAACTTCCTATATGATAGTATTAAAGCGGGATGGACGTACGGTGACCTCTGCAGAAACGACGTCTACCAGCTATGATTTTTATGATTACATGGAAGGTGGACAGAAATATACGTTCAGCGTGGTATCGAAAAACGGAAAGCGGAAGAGTGTTGCGGTCACATCCGATGAGACAACCTACAGCGATCCGGGCGGCGAGCGCTGGATCCGGGGAAAGCGCGGCTGGTGGTACCGCTACGCGGATAATTCTTACCCGGCAAACGGCTGGTATCAACTTAGCTGGAATGGCGTTACCTCCTGGTATTATTTCAATACCAAAGGTTATCTTCTCCAGAACCAGATTACCCCGGACAATTATGTAGTAGGAGCCGACGGCGCCTGGATCGAGAACCCGACTCAGGAACAGCGGACGCTGGCGGAGAATAAAGGCAGAGTGCCGAAAAAGACCGAAGAGGAGTGGGTGGCTGACTGGTAAATCTGTGGTTATCTTATCTGAAGCACTGGAGATGGCAGAAGTATGGAAATGCAAGTCTGTATTTATTGACAGAACCTATGAAATACGGTAGAATCAACCTTAAAAAAGAGTAATCCCCTATAAGGGGAGATAGGAGTTGAGTTTTTTGAGTTCTGGTGATGGGATACAGCTATTGATTTTGATACTGCTGCTTTTGATGTCGGCTTTCTTTTCTTCTGCGGAGACGGCGCTGACGACGGTCAACAAGATCCGGGTGCGGACGCTGGCGGAGAATGGCGATAAGCAGGCAGAGTATGTATTAAAGATCATAGAGGATCCGAGTAAAATGCTGAGTGCGATTCTGATCGGCAACAATGTGGTAAACCTGTATGCGTCTTCTCTTGCGACGGTTCTTGCCACCCACATCTGGGGCAACAAGATCGTAGGGATTGCGACGGGCATTCTGACGCTTTTGATCCTGATCTTCGGCGAGATCACGCCGAAGACGGTGGCGACGATACAGGCTGAGCGGATTGCATTTCGGTTTGCCAAAATCATTTATTATATCATGACGGTGCTGACACCGGTCATTTTTGTGGTCAACCAGCTCTCGTTTTTAGTGTTGAAGCTGCTTCGCGTGGATGTGAAGGCAAAGGGCGAGTCCATCACGGAGGATGAGCTGCGGACGATCGTGGAGGTCAGCCACGAAGAGGGCGTCATCGAGTCCGAAGAGAAGAAGATGATCAACAATGTGTTTGATTTCGGGGACGCCGTGGCGCGCGATGTCATGCTTCCGAAAGTCAACATGACGTTTGTGGACGTGGATGCGACGTATGACGAGCTGATGGAGGTATTCCGCAGTGAGAAATACACGCGTTACCCGGTCTATGAGGAGACGACGGACAATGTCATCGGTGTTCTGAACATCAAGGATATTTTCTTAAAAGGCGGGGAAGAGGGCTTTTCTGTCCGGAAATATCTGCGGAAACCTCTCTATACATATGAGTTTAAGAAGGTTGCTGAGCTGATGCGCGAGATGCGGAAAGCAGCGATCAGCATCGTGATCGTGCTCGACGAGTACGGTTCGACGGTCGGTCTTATCACGCTGGAAGATATGCTGGAGGAGATTGTCGGAGATATCCGGGACGAGTACGATGGAGACGAGGAAAAATCCATTCAGCGCATCGCCCCGCGGGAATACATGGTAGACGGTTCGGTCAAACTCGACGATCTGGATGAACGCCTGAATTTGGAGCTCCAGTCAGACGAATATGATTCCATCGGCGGACTGGTGATCGGACTTTTGAACCATCTTCCACAGGAAAAAGAAGAGGTTGTGGTGGAAAACGTCCGCCTCGTCGTTGAATGTGTGGATAAGAACCGGATCGATAAGATTCATCTGTACCTGTTAAGTCCGTCGGAGGCGGCGTTAGCTAAACATGCCGCCGATGGTGCCGCTTCCGGCGCAGAGGGCGAAGGAAAGCAGCAGGGATGAGGCAGTCTCCTTGAGGGAATGTCGGATCGCAAAAGACAGAGCTAGAAAAATAAGAAAATAAAGGGCGCCGGCGCAGAATCCCCAGAGGAACCGGCGTCTTTTTGCTTTCTTCCCGGCGCTAAGCCCCGCCAGGAAGCAGGCGAGAATGTAGATGCCGCGCACTCCTAGCGTGATTTCCTTTTCACCCCACTGAAAACGGTACATCCCAAACGCGAGCAGAAGCAGAAAGACAGCAGTTGCCGCGTAGGAGAAGAGGGAAGAATGGAGCAGAATCTGGATAGCTGATTTTTCCATGATAAAATACCTGTGTGCATTTTTTTCTATTCATATGAGCAAAGAAGGACAAATATGCCTGCAGAATGAAACACTGTTACAAACAAGCGTTACTGTTCACGCATACGTGCCCAGTAACGGAATTTGCCGTGGCTTCGCATCTCAATACGGCAAATTCCTGCTGCCACCACGTTTTCTTACGGCACTTTCGGTTCCAAAAGTGCCTACCCGTGAACAGTTCCAAAAAAGCCGGAATCTGTGAGAAACACGGTAAATTGAAATGCTTGCACAAGTGGGCAACATATGATATAATCTGTAGGACTTTATATACTAAAAAAATGAAGGAGGACATAGAGATGAAACACGTAAAGACACTGAGCGCAAGCACACTGAAGAACAGCATGAAGAAAGGCGGCTGCGGCGAGTGCCAGACATCCTGCCAGTCTGCATGTAAGACATCCTGTACTGTAGGTAACCAGAGCTGCGAGAACCAGAACCGCTAATTGGCAGTACAAAACAAATGAGGCGTTTTCTGATAAATCAAAGCTTTTCATGAGTGGGAGAGCTGGAGTCTGAGAAAACGCAGAGTTGACACAGGGAGGCAGACAAGACGGAGCGCGGTCCGAGGAGAGGACTGCATATGTTCCGGGTTGTCTGCCTGCCTATGTCTTATAGAAGGAGAAAGACAGTGATTCATCAGTATATAAATAATGGATATTATATCGTACTGGATGTCAACAGTGGCTCCGTCCATTCGGTCGATCCGCTTCTGTACGATGTGATTTCCTTTTTATCGGAGCGGATTCCGGACAGCGAGAAGCCGTTTCAGATTGCCCAGTCCCTGAAAGACGAGACGGCGGCAGCATTAAAAGAGAAATACAGCCAGGAAGAGATCAGAGAGGCGTTTGAGGACATTCAGGAGCTCATCGATCAGGAAGAACTCTTTACCGCTGACATTTACAAAAACTTCGTTATGGATTTCAAGAAGCGCCAGACGGTTGTCAAGGCACTCTGCCTGCATATCGCGCATGACTGCAACCTTGCCTGTCAGTACTGCTTTGCAGAAGAGGGCGAGTATCATGGACGCAGAGCGCTGATGACCTTTGAGGTCGGCAAGAAAGCGCTGGATTTCCTGATTGCCAATTCTGGAAACCGCCGGAACCTGGAAGTCGATTTCTTCGGCGGCGAGCCTCTGATGAACTGGCAGGTGGTTAAACAGTTAGTCGAGTACGGACGTTCCCAGGAAGAGGCGCACAACAAGAAATTCCGTTTCACACTGACCACCAACGGCGTTCTGTTAAACGATGAAATTATGGAATTCTGCAACCGCGAGATGGCAAACGTCGTGCTCAGTCTGGATGGACGAAAAGAGGTCAACGACAAGATGCGCCCATTCCGCAACGGAACCGGAAGCTACGACCTGATCGTGCCGAAGTTCCAGAAATTTGCAGAGAAGCGCGGAGACCGCGATTATTTCGTGCGTGGTACCTTCACACACAACAACCTGGATTTTGGCAAAGATGTCCTGCATTTTGCCGATCTTGGATTCAAGAAAATGTCGGTTGAGCCGGTCGTAGCACCGGATGAAGAGCCCTACGCGATCAAAGAGGCGGATCTTCCGCAGATTCTCGAGGAATATGACCGTCTGGCAGCGGAGTATGTCAAGAGACACAAAGAGGGACGCGGCTTCACGTTTTTCCACTTTATGCTCGATCTGACACAGGGACCGTGCGTGGCAAAACGTCTGTCCGGATGCGGTTCAGGAACTGAGTATCTGGCAGTTACCCCGTGGGGCGACTTCTATCCGTGCCATCAGTTTGTGGGAAACGAAGATTTCCTGCTCGGCAACGTGGATACGGGCGTGACCAACACGGCAGTCCGCGACGAGTTCAAGCTCTGCAATGTCTATGCGAAAGACAAATGTCGGGATTGCTTTGCCAGATTTTACTGCAGTGGCGGCTGTGCGGCCAATTCCTACAACTTCCACGGTTCCATCACGGATGCGTATGATATCGGGTGTGAGATGCAGAAAAAACGTATCGAATGCGCGATCATGATAAAAGCTGCTCTTGCAGACGGCTCTGACGAGTAGAGAACAAGGAGAGAGAGGAATGAAGAACAAAAAAGGAAAAAGCTTCCTGGGGATGCTGCTCCTTCTGATTGCCATCGGCGTATTCGGCTATTTCGGCTATTCGACGATGAATCAGATCAAGCTGGGTCTTGACCTGGCTGGCGGTGTCAGCATTACCTATCAGGCGAAAGAAGAAAATCCGTCTTCCGAGGATATGGCGGATACGATCTACAAGCTCCAGCAGCGTGTACAGAATTACAGTACCGAGGCGGAGGTTTACCAGGAGGGTAATAACCGTATCAACGTAGATATTCCGGGTGTATCGGATGCCAATTCGATTCTGGAAGAGTTAGGAAAACCGGGTTCCCTGATTTTCGTGGACTCTGAAGGAAATCAGATCCTCGATGGTAAACAGGTTGCCAGCGCGAAAGCCGGCATGACTGAGGATAAGGCGACCGGTTCCAAGGCGTATGTCGTTTCCCTGACCTTTACCGAGGAAGGTAAACAGGCATTTGCTGAGGCGACCACGAATGGCGTCGGAAAACCAATTTATATCATTTATGATAACCAGATTATTTCTGCTCCGACCGTCCGTGAGGCGATCACAGGCGGACAGTGCCAGATCGACGGCATGGCGGATTATGAAGAGGCAAATAATCTTGCGTCCACGATCCGTATCGGTTCCCTGTCCCTGGAGCTGGAAGAGCTGCGTTCCAACGTAGTTGGCGCGAAGCTGGGTCAGGAGGCGATCTCCACCAGCTTAAAGGCAGGTCTGATCGGATTTGCCATTGTCATTGTATTTATGATTGCCGTATATCTGCTTCCGGGTCTGGCTGCATCTCTGGCTCTGTGCCTGTATGTCGGTCTGATCCTGATCCTGTTAGTTGCATTTGAGGTGACTCTGACGCTTCCGGGCGTGGCTGGTATCATCCTGTCGATTGGTATGGCGGTGGATGCGAACGTTATCATTTTCACCCGTATCAAAGAGGAGATCGGGCTGGGAACATCCGTCAAGAATGCGATCAAGGCAGGTTTCGCCAAGGCACTTTCCGCGATCATCGACGGAAACGTAACCACCCTGATTGCGGCAGCGGTTCTGTTCTGGAGAGGTTCCGGTACCGTCAAGGGCTTTGCGGCGACGCTGGCAATCGGTATCGTGCTTTCTATGTTCACGGCGCTGTTTGTAACCAAATTTGCCCTGAACTGCTTCTATGAGATGGGCTTTGAGGATGCGAAGTTCTACGGATGCCGCAAGGATATGAAGACGCGTCCGTTCCTGAAATTCCGCAAGCTTTACTTTGCTCTGTCGCTCGTGATCATTCTGGCAGGCGTCGGCAGCATGATTCACAATCAGTCTTCGATGGGTGTGCCGCTCAACTACAGCATGGAGTTCAGAGGCGGTACTTCTACAAACGTTACCTTTAACGAGGATATGTCTCTGGAAGATATTTCCTCCCAGGTGGTTCCGGTGGTAGAAAAGATTACCGGCGAAGCTGGCACACAGACCCAGAAGGTAGCCGGAAGCAACGAGGTTATCATCAAGACACGTACCCTGAACATGGACGAGCGCGAAGAGTTAAACCAGGCGCTGGCAGATCAGTTTGGTGTGGATAAAGAGAAGATCACAGCCGACAGTATCTCCGGTGCGGTCAGCCAGGAGATGAAGCGCGATGCGATTGTGGCGGTTACGATTGCGACGATCTGCATGTTGATCTACATCTGGTTCCGTTTCAGCAACATCACGTTCGCGGCGGGCGCGGTTCTTGCCCTGATGCACGATGTGCTGGTTGTCCTGACCTGCTATGCGATGCTGCGCTGGTCGGTTGGTTCGACGTTCATCGCCTGCATGCTGACGATTGTCGGTTACTCAATCAACGCGACGATCGTTATCTTCGACCGTATCCGTGAGAATATGAAGCTTCTGGGCAATAAAGAGTCCGCTGAGACGATCGTCAACACCAGTATCAGCCAGACCCTGACGCGAAGCATCAACACGACGCTGACGACCTTCGTCATGGTCCTGATTCTTTACATTCTGGGTGTATCTTCCATCCGTGAGTTTGCTCTTCCGCTGATGGTAGGTCTGATCTGCGGTACGTATTCGTCCGTATGCCTGTCCGGCTCTGTCTGGTATGTGCTGAATAAAAAGCGCATGGAGAAGAATGCCAAACCGGCTGGCAAGAAGGCAAAGGCAGAGAAGTAAAAAGTATAGGAAAAAAGATGGAATACAAGATTTTATACAAAGATGGCCGCGCAAAACGCGCGGAAATGAAAACGGTCCACGGAACCATCCAGACGCCTGTTTTCATGAATGTCGGCACGGTGGCGGCGATCAAGGGCGCGGTTTCGACCGATGATCTCCGCACGATCGGCACGCAGGTGGAACTTTCCAATACCTACCACCTCCATGTCCGTACCGGCGACAAGCTGATCCGACAGTTTGGCGGTCTGCACAAATTTATGAACTGGGATCGCCCGATCCTCACGGATTCCGGCGGATTTCAGGTGTTTTCCCTGGCAGGACTGCGGAAGATTAAAGAAGAGGGCGTTTATTTTAACTCCCACATCGATGGTCACAAGATTTTCATGGGACCGGAGGAAAGTATGCAGATTCAGTCCAACTTAGGTTCGACGATCGCGATGGCATTTGATGAGTGCCCGCCGAGTCTTGCCGATCGGGACTATGTACAGAAATCAGTGGAGCGCACGACGCGCTGGCTGGCGCGCTGCAAGGATGAGATGGCACGCCTCAATGCACTGCCGGATACGGTCAATCGGGAACAGCTCCTGTTTGGTATCAATCAGGGGGCGATTTACGAGGATATCCGTATCGAACACGCGAAGGAAATCAGCAAAATGAACCTCGACGGCTATGCGGTCGGCGGTCTGGCAGTTGGCGAGAGCCATGAGGAAATGTACCGGATTCTGGATGCAGTCGTTCCGCACTTGCCGGAGGACAAGCCGACTTATCTTATGGGCGTCGGCACACCGGCAAACATCCTGGAAGCGGTAGACCGGGGCGTTGATTTCTTTGACTGTGTGTACCCGTCCCGGAATGGACGCCACAGCCATGTATACACGAACCATGGCAAATTAAATCTCCTGAACAGCAAATATGAGCTGGATCCGCGCCCGATCGAGGAAGGCTGCGGCTGCCCGGCATGCCGTTCTTACTCCCGCGCATATATCCGCCACCTGTTTAAGGCGAAGGAAATGCTGGGGATGAGATTATGCGTCTTGCATAATTTGTATTTTTATAATAAAATGATGGAAGAGATTCGCGACGCGATCGAACATCACTGTTATGCTGAGTATAAAGCAAAGAAACTTGCAGGCATGATGGGGGAATCGAACTAAAGGAGGAAATATACCACATGAGCAGCACAAGCGGAATGATCGTTTACCTTGTATTTATCATTGCCATCTTCTATTTTATGGCAATCCGTCCACAGTCCAAGGAAAAGAAAAAACAGGCAGAACTGATGGCAACCGTAGCAGTAGGCGACAGCGTTCTGACATCCAGCGGCTTCTACGGCGTGATTATCGATATGACCGATGATACTGTAATCGTAGAGTTCGGAAGCAACAAGAACTGCCGCATCCCGATGCGTAAGGATGCAATCGTTCAGGTTGAGAAACCGGAAGTGTAAAAAGAACGGTAAGAGAGTGAGAGGATCGCAGCTCCCGATGGGGGCGGCGGTCCTTTTTTTGTGTAACAGGAAATTCCTTGGAATTCCCTATGACACAAAAAGGTACATTCTTTGTTTTGCAGATAACCTCAGGTTATAGAATAAATTCCAAATTACTATACGGGGAATACCGGTTTTTCTTCGTCAGAAGATTGCAAAATAGGACGGAATCCGATATGATAAAAAGTAACCGTTTGAAACAAGGGAGGTATTTTATTATGAATTGCAATATTACTGTGATTCCGGGTGACGGAATCGGACCGGAGATTGTGAGAGAGGCATGCGGCGTGCTGGACAAGGTGGGCGCTGTCTACGGTCATACATTTAATTATACAAAAATCCTGATGGGCGGCTGTTCCATCGACGAGTACGGCGTACCGCTGACCGATGAGGCACTGGAAACCGCGAAAAAGAGTGATTCCGTCCTGCTCGGTGCAGTCGGCGGCAACGTGGGAAATTCCCGCTGGTACGATGTGGCTCCGAACCTGCGTCCGGAGGCCGGTCTTCTTGCCATCCGTAAAGGTCTGGGACTGTTCGCGAATATCCGCCCGGCATACCTCTACAAAGAGCTGGCAGATGCCTGCCCGTTAAAGAAAGAGATCATCGGCGACGGCTTCGATATGGTTATCATGCGTGAGCTGACCGGCGGTCTGTACTTCGGCGACCGTTACACGAAGGAGATTGATGGCGTGACGACCGCGGTAGATACCCTGACCTACAATGAAAATGAGATCCGCCGGATCGCAATCAAGGCATTCGATATCGCGATGAAGCGCCGCAAGAGCGTTATTAGCGTCGATAAGGCAAACGTACTGGATTCCTCCCGCCTGTGGAGAAAGGTAGTCGAGGAAGTTGCTAAAGATTATCCGGAAGTTACCCTGACCCATATGCTGGTTGATAACTGCGCGATGCAGCTTGTCATGAATCCGGGACAGTTCGACGTGATCCTGACTGAGAACATGTTTGGCGATATCCTTTCTGACGAGGCAAGCATGATTACCGGCTCCATCGGTATGCTGTCTTCAGCCAGCTTAAACGAGGGCAAATTTGGTCTCTACGAGCCGAGCCACGGTTCCGCACCGGACATCGCGGGCAAGGACATCGCAAACCCGATTGCAACTATTCTTTCCGCAGCGATGATGCTCCGCTATTCCTTCGATCTGGATAAGGAAGCAAAAGCCATCGAGGATGCCGTACAGCAGGTACTGACCGAGGGCTACCGTACTGTGGATATCATGGCGGATGGCTGCAAGCAGGTTGGAACCGTTGAGATGGGCAGGCTGATCTGTGAGAGAATTAAATAGAAAGATTGCAAAAATTCCATAAATGCGATAAAATCAAAGATAAACGTAAAAACCGCCCCTGTCACCAGGGGCGGAGGTCGTCGAAAGAGATAGAAGGAGACGAAAAGATGAAAAGTGATGCAGTAAGAAAAGGGATGCAGCAGGCACCTCACCGTTCTTTGTTTAATGCACTCGGTATGACGGAAGAGGAGATGAACAAACCTCTCGTCGGTATCGTAAGTTCTTATAATGAGATTGTTCCGGGACACATGAACCTGGACAAGATTGTAAATGCCGTGAAGCTGGGCGTAGCGATGGCTGGCGGCACACCGGTTGTATTTCCGGCGATCGCAGTCTGTGATGGTATCGCTATGGGACATGTCGGCATGAAATATTCCCTGGTTACCCGTGATCTGATCGCAGATTCCACCGAATGTATGGCGTTGGCACATCAGTTCGATGCGCTGGTTATGGTTCCAAACTGTGATAAAAACGTACCGGGACTTCTGATGGCAGCAGCCCGTGTCAATGTACCGACTGTATTTGTCAGCGGCGGTCCGATGTTAGCCGGTCATGTAAAGGGACAGAAGAGAAGTCTTTCCAGCATGTTCGAGGCAGTTGGTTCCTACGCAGCAGGCACCATGACGGAAGAAGATGTGAAAGAATTCGAATGTAAGGTCTGCCCGACCTGCGGTTCCTGTTCCGGTATGTACACCGCCAACAGTATGAACTGCTTAACAGAGGTACTCGGCATGGGTCTTCAGGGCAACGGTACGATCCCGGCAGTTTACTCCGAGCGAATCAAACTGGCAAAACACGCTGGTATGAAGGTTATGGAGATGTATGAGAAAAACATCCGTCCGAGAGATATTATGACAGAAAAGGCATTTTTAAATGCACTGACCGTGGATATGGCACTCGGATGTTCTACCAACAGTATGCTGCATCTTCCGGCGATTGCACATGAGGCAGGCGTAGACCTGAACATGGAGCTGGTCAATGAGATGAGCAAGCGCACCCCGAACCTGTGCCATCTGGCGCCGGCAGGTCCGACCTACATGGAGGATCTGAACGAGGCAGGCGGCGTGTATGCGGTTATGAATGAGCTGTCCAAGAAGAACCTTCTGAATCTGGACTGCATGACCGTAACCGGCAAGACCGTTGGCGAGAATATCAAGGGCTGTGTCAACAAGAATCCGGAGGTTATCCGACCGATCGACAATCCGTACAGCCAGACTGGCGGTATCGCGATCCTGAAAGGAAACCTGGCACCGGATACAGGCGTTGTAAAACGTTCTGCCGTTGCACCGGAGATGCTGGTACATCAGGGACCGGCGCGTGTGTTTGACTGTGAGGAAGACGCGATTGCAGCGATCAAGGGCGGCAAGATCGTGGCTGGCGATGTTGTTGTCATCCGTTACGAGGGACCGAAGGGCGGTCCGGGCATGCGTGAGATGCTGAACCCGACTTCTGCCATCGCAGGTATGGGACTTGGTTCCAGCGTAGCTCTGATCACAGACGGACGTTTCTCCGGCGCATCCAGAGGTGCATCCATCGGACACGTTTCTCCGGAGGCGGCAGTCGGCGGACCGATCGCGCTGGTTGAGGAAGGCGATATTATTTCCATCGATATCAACAATAACTCCCTGAACGTACTCGTATCCGACGAGGAGCTGGCAGAGAGAAGAAAGAAATGGCAGCCGAGAGAACCGAAGGTTACGACCGGATACCTGGCACGTTACGCAGCGCTTGTAACGAGCGGAAACCGGGGCGCAGTCCTGGAGATTCCGAAGACACAGAAGTAATCATATGTACTCTCGGAGTTTTTCAGCCCCGCTTTTGCGGTTGATGAAAGCCCGGGAGTATATGCATTTAAAATGGTTTAAGGAAGGAAAGCAGGTTAGACAGATGAAGACATTGACAGGAGCAGAGATTGTCATTGAATGCTTGAAAGAGCAGGGGGTAGACACGGTGTTCGGTTATCCGGGCGGCGCGATCCTCAACATTTATGATGCACTTTATAAACACAAGGATGAAATCACCCATATTTTGACCTCTCATGAACAGGGAGCGTCCCACGCGGCAGACGGCTACGCGAGAGCAACCGGTAAGGTCGGTGTGTGTATGGCGACATCCGGTCCGGGAGCTACAAACCTGGTTACGGGTATTGCAACGGCTAACCTGGATTCCATTCCGATGGTAGCCATCACCTGTAATGTAACGACAGGGCTTCTTGGAAAAGACAGCTTCCAGGAGATCGACATTCTGGGTGTTACCATGCCGATCACGAAATATAATTTTATCGTAAAGGATGTCACGAAGCTGGCAGATGTGATCCGCCGTGCGTTCGTGATTGCTAAGAGTGGCCGTCCGGGTCCGGTTCTGGTGGATATCACCAAGGATGTGACGGCAGCGGCCTGCGAGTACGAGCCGAAGGAACCGCAGCCGATCGAGCGCGAGACAGAGCTGATCCGTGAGGAAGACATGGAAAAGGCGATCGAGATGATCAAGGCGGCGAGAAAACCGTTTATTTTTGTCGGCGGCGGTGCAGTGGCATCGGATGCTGCCAATGAATTAAGTGCATTTGCACATAAAATTCAGGCGCCGGTGGGCGACAGCCTGATGGGTAAAGGTGCATTTGACGGAACCGATGTCCTTTATACCGGTATGATCGGTATGCACGGAACCAAGACATCCAACCTCGGTGTGGCAGAGTGCGATCTGCTGATCGTTGTAGGCGCGCGTTTCAGTGACCGTGTTGTGGGCGATCCGAACCATTTTGCAACCAATGCAAAGATTTTGCACATAGATATCGATCCGGCGGAGATCAACAAAAATATCCAGACCGATGCGAGCATTATTGGTGATGTCAAGATTATTCTGCGTAAGCTAAATGCGCGTCTGGATCCGATGAACCATGACGAGTGGCTGAGCCACATTGAGCGTCTGAAAGATATGTACCCGCTCCGCTACAACAAGGAAGTTCTGACCGGTCCGTATATCATGGAAGAGATCTACAAGGTAACCGGCGGCGATGCGATCATCTGTACCGATGTCGGACAGCATCAGATGTGGGCGGCACAGTATTATAAATACAAACGTCCGAGACAGCTTCTGACCTCCGGCGGTCTGGGCACGATGGGCTACGGTCTGGGCGCAGCGATTGGTGCGAAGATGGGCTGTAAGGATAAGACGGTTATCAATATTGCCGGAGACGGCTGTTTCCGTATGAACATGAACGAGATTGCAACGGCAACCCGCTACAATATTCCGGTTATCGAGGTTGTATTTAACAACCATGTTCTGGGTATGGTGCGCCAGTGGCAGACCCTGTTCTATGGAAAACGCTATTCCCAGACGGAGCTTTACGATCAGATGGATTTCGTCAAGGTGGCAGAGGGCATGGGCGCGAAAGCATACCGTATCACGAAGAAAGAGGATGTGGAGCCGGTGCTGCGCGAGGCGATCAGCTTAAATATCCCGGTTATGATCGAGTGCCAGATCGGCAGCGATGACAAGGTATTCCCGATGGTTCCGGCTGGAAAACCGATCGAGGAAGCGTTTGATGAGATTGACTTACGCATCGAATAGTTGTAAAATGGGGGCTATTATCACATTTTTGTGTAAGACAGGAGGAGATTTATTATGAGCAGAGTCTATAACTTTTCGGCAGGTCCGGCAGTGCTTCCGGAGGAGGTACTGAGAGAGGCAGCGGCAGAGATGCTGGATTACCAGGGCAGCGGTATGTCCGTCATGGAGATGAGCCACCGCTCCAAGGATTTCCAGGCCATCATTGATGATGCAGAGAAGGATCTGCGCGAACTGATGCAGATTCCGGACAATTACAAAGTATTATTCGTACAGGGCGGCGGCAATATGCAGTTCGCCATGGTTCCGATGAACCTGTTCAAAAATAAGGTGGGGGATTACATTATCACCGGACAGTGGGCAAAGAAAGCATATCAGGAGGCAAAGATGTTTGGTACTGCCAACGCGATTGCATCCAGCGCTGACAAGACCTTTTCCTACATTCCGGATTGTTCGGACCTTCCGGTGGATGAGAACGCAGATTACGTGTATATCTGCTTAAATAACACTATTTACGGAACCGTATACCACGAGCTTCCGAACACCAAGGGCAAGACACTGGTAGCAGATATCTCCTCCTGTTTCCTGTCAGAGCCGATCGATGTGAGTAAGTTTGGTATTCTCTGGGGCGGTGTCCAGAAGAACGTAGGTCCGGCTGGTATGGCGATCGTCATCATCCGCGAGGATCTGATCACCGAGGATGTTCTTCCGGGAACACCAACCATGCTGCGCTACAAAACATACGCAGACAATGACTCTCTGTACAACACACCGCCTACATACACCATCTATATGTGCGGCAAGGTATTTAAATGGCTCAAGAAAATGGGCGGTTTAAGTGCCATGAAGGAGCGCAACGAGAAGAAGGCGAAGATCCTTTACGATTTCCTCGATGAGAGCAAGCTCTTCAAGGGTACCGTTGAGAAAAAGGACCGTTCCCTGATGAACGTACCGTTCGTCACCGGCGATGCAGATCTGGATGCCCTGTTTGTCAAGGAAGCCAAAGAGGCAGGTTTTGTGAACTTAAAAGGTCACCGTACCGTCGGCGGTATGCGTGCCAGCATCTACAATGCAATGCCGATCGAGGGCGTTGAGAAATTAGTTGCTTTCATGCGTGAATTTGAGAAAAAACATACAAATTAGTCAATTTTAAAATTTATGCCATTGCTGCGGCGAAAGGGAGGGGGAATCCGTTCCTTTCTGCTGCAGCAGTGGACTTTTTAAAACAAAAACAGCCCGCGTATGGGAAGATTTGAAATTTTGAAAGAAAAGAGAGTTAAAAAATGAGAAAAATCCATTGCCTGAACCCGATTTCCAAGCTGGGAACCGGTTTACTGACCGAAAATTATGAGATGACTGACAACCTGGCGGAGGCAGAGGGCATTCTGGTCCGCAGTGCTGCCATGCATGATCTGGAACTTCCGAAGGGACTGCGTGCCGTTGCACGTGCCGGAGCGGGCGTCAATAACATTCCGCTTGACAAGTGTGCGGAGGCTGGTATTGTCGTATTCAATACACCGGGCGCCAATGCAAACGGTGTCAAAGAGCTGGTGCTGGCTGGCATGCTGCTGGGAGCCAGAGACGTAGTCGGCGGCATCGACTGGTGCAAGGAGCAGAAGGACAATGAAAATATCTCCAAAGATATGGAGAAGGCGAAAAAGAAATTTGCCGGTCATGAGATCCGCGGCAAAAAGCTTGGTGTTATCGGATTGGGCGCCATCGGCGCAGAGGTTGCAAACGCAGCTGCAGCGCTTGGCATGGAAGTATACGGCTATGACCCGTTCATTTCTGTCAAAGCAGCGTGGATGCTTTCCAGAGACGTAAAGCACATCACATCTGTCGATACGATCTATCAGGAATGCGATTACATCACCGTTCATGTACCGCTGCTTGACAGCACCCGCCAGATGATCAACAAAGACAGCCTGGGACAGATGAAGGACGGCGTGGTTATCTTAAACTTTGCGCGTGACCTTCTGGTAAATGACGACGATATGGCAGAGGCGCTGGCTTCCGGTCGTGTAAAACGCTATATCACCGATTTCCCGAATGCAAAAGTAATGCAGATGCCGAACGTCATCGCAACCCCACATCTGGGCGCATCCACAGAAGAATCCGAGGATAATTGTGCCGTGATGGCAGTCAAAGAGCTGATGGATTACCTGGACAATGGTAATATCAAGAATTCCGTCAACTTCCCGAATTGCGATATGGGCGTGTGCACAACCGTAGGTCGTCTTGCACTTCTTCATAAGAACGTGCCGAACATGATCGGACAGATTTCCTCGATCCTGGCATCGACTGACATGAACATCGCAAACATGACGAACAAGAGCCGTGATAAATACGCGTATACGCTGGTTGATCTGGAGACCAAGGCAGACGCGGCGACGATTGAGAAGCTGAAAGCTATTCAGGGTATGATGCGCGTGCGCGTGATCAAATAATAAGTGAACATAAAAATGGCGGATTATATCGTATAAGGTAGTTCTGCTGAAAACAGCCGGAGAAAGTGTGGTTTTGGCTCACCTTTTTCGGCTGTTTTTGTCATTGGGTGGAAAATTGCTCAAGACTGGAGTCTTTCATTTCATAAACACGCGTCCACTCCTTAGTGCCATCTTTTTTGACAGTTTCCGAGCGGTTTATCGCCAGAAAACGGATCAGTTCATAGCAGTCAATCCAGATTTCGTTGTTTCCTTCTTTCTGGGATTCGTCAAAAATGAGTTGCAATCCGAAATGCAGGTGCGGTTCAGCGATGTTGTTGGTGTTTTCAGTGCTGCTGTAGCCGGTGTGCCCGAGATAACCGATCACGTCCCCGGCGGTGACGAGGCTGCCCTCTTTCAGGTTTGACTGGTAGGGGTAGTCTTTGCGTAAATGTGCATAATAGTAGTATCGTTTCCCGTCAAAGCTGCGGATGCCGATGCGCCAGCCGCCGTACTGGTTCCAGCCGAGCGCCTCGACACGCCCGGATTCCACAGCAATCACAGGCGTTCCCGTCTGCCCCATCATATCATGCCCGAGATGCCGTCTCCGGTAACCGTAGCTGCGGGAGACACCGAAATCGTCATAGTGGCTGTAGGGAAAGTTTTTCGCCAGTGGGAGAAACGCTTTCAGACCATATTTGGTAACCCAGACTTTTTCCTCACCGGAGGGAGTCAGGGGGACAGCGTCGGGATCGGAGAGAGTGGGGGCTGGGGTTTCGAGAGAAGTTTGTGTGTTGGATGAGGCTGAAGTTTCTGGTGAAGCTTGACTGGCTGAGTCGATTGTGTCTGTACCAGTTGTGGTTGCTGTTGTGGTTGCTGTTGTTGTTGGTGGTGTCGTTGCGTAGGAAGTATTGGCAGCCGGATCCCCTTCCTGTATCTGCGCGTCCGCCAGTGCAAAAGCCGGTGCTTCCGATTTCGGAATCTCAATTTCATACAGTCCGACCATTCCATCCAGAACCGCGCCGTAAGCCTCACGATAATAGGCAAAAGAGGTCATATTTTTCGTCAATTCTTCCACTGTAACGCCATTTTGGAGCTGTTCGGCAGCTTCCGTCATATCGGACGCCTGATAATGTGAAAAATCGCCCCCGTAGCGCGCCCCCAGGTAGGCGAGCAGATCGACCCAGTTCAGATGGAGATCCTGCTGGCAGGTATCAACATCATAGCGGAACGCCTGTGTCATGGCGTCGGCGGTCACATCGAAATCCACCCAGCGGATAAAATGTTCCGACGCATTCCCGACCGTGACCTGACGGCTGTTCGGACGCTGGAAGGACCAGCTGACAAAGAGCGCCGCAATGGCGCAGATTTCCAGTGCAATGATAACAGAACTTCGTTTCAAGACAGATCCCTCCTGTGCGATAGTATTTAAATGCGAAGCCACGGCAAATTCCGTTACTGGGCACGTATGCGTGAACAATAACATTTTTGCAATCTGATAAGATTGTATGAGAGGATGGGAGAAAGTATGAGTCCATCTTTGGAAAAACATGAGAAAAAGCGTTTGAGGCGAGGAAAAAGGATGGGCTGATTTAGGGAAAACAGATTATACAAACAGATTATATAAGAGCGAAAAGTGATAGAAAAAATAGAAGAAAACAATAGATGATTCGCAGAGAGATAAAAAAGAGTAAATCATATGCACAAGGAGGTACATGAAATGGAAAAGAAGGAAGAAAAGAAACAGCCGTCCGGCTCATTCTCAGAAGTCTGGAACAAGCGCGGGCAGGAGACGGATGCAGCCAATGATTTCCGGAAGAAAATCGAGATGGAGATCACCGAGGCACGCCCGGGCTATGCAGTTGGAGAGATTGTATTGAAACCGTGGCATATGAATATCTTAGGTATCGTGCACGGCGGCGTCCTGTATTCACTGGCGGATACCGTGGGTGGCACCGCAGCGATGACCGGGCGCGACTACGCAGTCCCGACCGTGGATGGCACGATCCATTATCTGAAAGCTGGAAAAAACACATCCAAAATCATCGCCAGGGCGCAGGAAATACAGAATGGTTATGCATTTTCGGTGTGCGAATGCAAGATTTATGATGATAAGGAGACGCTGCTGGCATCGGCGACGATGACGTATTATCATTTGAGGAAGAGATAGAGCTGCAGGATACAATCACAGCTCTATCACACTCCCATCCTCCGGTACCAGCAAATCCCCGTGATAATAGGCTTCCCCTTCAGCGCGGTACAAAGCAGCGCGTTCCGGATAAGTCTTATCTTCAGTGTGCCACAGAATCAAATGCCGCGCACCGAGGCGTTCGGCGAGTTCGCAGGCATCTTTGACGGTGCTGTGGTGTTTTTCATAAGGGGAGAAGATTTCCCGGTCACGGTAGAGGCAGAAGGCTTCGTGGAAGAGCCAGTCGGCGCCACTGGCAAATTCTTCGCAGAGCGGGTTCAGCGGTTCGTCGCCCGGGCAGCAGACGATCTTGCCGTCCGGCAGCACAGCGCGGAAGCCGAACTGGCGCGCCTTGGTCGAATGAATGTCAAAGAAGGTGACCTCCATATCGAGAATCTGCCGGGTTTCGCGGTCAGAAACCGGGATGAGCTGGATCGGATCGCCGATCAGGTCGCAGAATTTCTTCTGGAGTGTCAGGCGGCAGAAGGTCTGAATCGTGTCGATCAGCCCGTCGTGGCAGTAAATATGAAAAATTCCCTCATAATTTCCCTTTTTGATGGCAGTGCCAATCATCCGGATCATCCAGATCACGCCGAGAATGTGGTCGGTGTGTTCGTGTGTCACGAAGAGATGATGGATGCGGTTTAATGGAACCTGCATTTCTTCCAGAATCCGCAGGATGCCATTGCCGCCGCCGGCGTCTGTCATGAAATATTCTTCGCCGGATCGGATGGCGAAGCAGGTATTATAATAACGTGTCATCGTGGCGTTGCCGGTGCCAAACACGTAGAGAGTGTGTGGTTGCGTCATGAGTATTCCTCCTGTGTTTATGTATATTGTAAAAGAATGTAATTACAGTGATTGAGTTATGTAAACTACACTGCTGTATAAAATATTATGTAAATTAAACGGCTATTCATGTATTATGCAAATAATAGAAATGAGCAGATTGCATGAACAAACGGGTAAAAATATATTTTGACCCTGATCTGAATCTATGCTACTATAAATCTATCAAAAAGGCAAATGCAATGTAGATAATGTGCTGTTTACCCAAAACGAGCGCGACGATAACGAGTCACGACAATATCCGGGCAGACAGCGCAGTTTGGGAGCTGATAACATGAGGGATTTAGCATATTTGAAGCTGCTTTCGCGGGAGTATCCGAATATCCGGGCGGCGGCGAGTGATATTATTAATTTACAGGCAATCTGTGGACTTCCGAAGGGCACGGAATATTTTTTCAGTGACCTGCACGGTGAGCATGAGGCGTTTATTTATCTGCTCCGCAGTTCGTCGGGTATTATCCGGGAGAAGATCCGCGAGACATTTGGACATATTATTTCGGAGGAGGACGAGGTACGGCTGGCGAACCTTATCTATTATCCGGAAAAAATGATCAATCAGATCAAACAGGCGAACGAATACACGGAGGACTGGCAGAAGACGGCGGTGTACCGTCTGGTGCAGATCTGCCGGGAGGTTTCGTCGAAATACACTCGTTCCAAGGTGAGAAAAAAGATGCCGAAGGAATTTTCGGGTGTGATCGATGAGCTTTTATATGTCGATAATACCGATGACAATAAGACGGAGTATTACAGCGAACTCATCAATACCCTGATTGACGTCCGGGTGGCGGACAGCTTTATTGTCGTGATCTGCAGCCTGATTCGGAGTCTGACGATCGATAATCTTCATATCCTGGGCGATATATTTGACCGTGGTCCGAGACCAGATATCATTCTGGAGGAACTGATGCATTTCCATGATGTGGATATCCAGTGGGGCAATCATGATATTTCGTGGATGGGCGCGGCGACGGGCAACCGGGCGTGTATCTGCAATGTTTTGCGTATGGCGCTCGGTTACAATGGATTTGATGTATTGGAGGACGGCTACGGAATTAACCTGCGCCCGCTGTCGATGTTTGCGGAGCGCGTGTACCGGGATGATCCGTGTACCTGTTTTCTGCCGCAGATTCTTGACAAAAATATTTACGATGCAGTGGATCCGAAGCTGGCGGCGAAGATGCACAAGGCGATCGCGGTGTTACAGTATAAGGAAGAGGGGCAGATCATCAAGCGCCATCCGGAGTACGGGATGGAAGAGCGGATACTTCTGTCAGCGATTCGTTATGACCGCGGCACGGTCACGATCGATGGAAAAGAGTATCCGATGCGCGACATGAATTTCCCGACGGTGGATCCGGCGGATCCGCTGCGGCTGACGGACGAAGAGGAAGAGCTGCTTCACACGCTGGAGCTGTCGTTCCGCCACAATGCGCGGCTGCATGAGCATGTCCGTTTCCTATATTCCAACGGAAGCATGTATAAATGCTGCAATTCCAACCTGCTCTATCACGGCTGTATCCCGATGACGGAGAATCGGGAATTTGACGGTCTGATGGTGGGCGGTAAGATGTACCGCGGCAAGGAATTGATGGATTTTATTGACACACAGGTTAAAAATGCCTATTTTCTTCCAGAGGACGCGCCGGAGAAGGAGGCGTGCCGCGATTTTATGTGGTATCTGTGGAATGGTGCGAAATCGCCGGTATTTGGAAAGGACAAAAACCGCAGCTTTGAGCATTATTTCATCGAGGATCCGGAAGTGATGAGAGAGACGATGAACCCGTATTACCAGCTCAGTGAGGAAGAAGAGACCTGCGATATGATTTTGAAGGAATTTGGGCTTCCGACGAAGGGATCGCATATCATCAACGGGCATATGCCGGTGAAGATTAAGAGTGGAGAGACACCGATCCGGGCTGGTGGCAAGCTCTTCATCATTGACGGCGGGCTGTCGAAAGCCTACCAGGAGCGGACGGGAATCGCCGGATATACGTTGATTTTCAATTCGCACCATCTCGCGCTTGCGGAACACAAGCCATTTGACCCGGAGCGCGAGCGGACGCCGAAGGTATATATTGTGGAGAAAATGCAGAAGCGCATCACAGTGGCGGATACCGACGAGGGCAAGGAGCTGGCGGGCCGCATCGAGGATCTGAAAGAGCTCTTGAAAGCGTACCGGAGCGGACTTTTGAAAGAGCGTGTGCGCTGAGGCAGTTGAAAGGGACGGGAACTGGAAACTTGTTTCTTTCGGCTGGGTGAAACGGGAGAAACGGGACGGTTTGAGGAATAAGGAGACAAGATGAGAAAGACAGAGTTTTTACAGGAGCTTCGGGAGGCGCTGGACGGCGAGGTTTCGGCTTCAGTCATCCAGAGCAACATAAGCTATTACGATCAGTATATCAGCCAGGAGGCGGCGAAAGGGCGCCGGGAGGAAGAAGTGATCGAGGAGATCGGCAGCCCACGCCTGATTGCGAAAACCATTATCGACAGCAGCGAGGGCGCCGGGGAGACCGGTCAGGGCGGTTCATACACTTCGGGAGACGCTGCCGGGAGCGGGCGCACAGCGTCCTCCTACAACGGCGGTTTTTCGGAGCGGGACGACAGCGGTCTGCCGCCGAACTTCCATTACATCGATTTGAACAAATGGTACTGGAAGGTAATTGTCAGCGTGGTGGTTATCGCGATCTTATTTGTGCTGTTTGCACTGGTCGGAGGTATTTTCACCATCCTGATTCATCTGGCGGGACCGATTCTTCTGATTTGGCTGATCTATACATTTATTAAGAATATTTGGAAATAGAAAAGAACCCCTGCTGCCGGCTGTGAGGGATGACCGGAGCGGGGGTTCTTTTCTTGTTTTCTCGCAAACATATGGAGGTTTATTGAGTTGAAAAATGTTGTATTATGGAACATTTCAGAGGGAGTTTCCATAATACAAAAAAAAGCACTTGTCATGCCGTCTTTGGCAAACAAATGCTTTTTAGCTGGGCTACAAGGATTCGAACCTTGAAAATGACGGAGTCAGAGTCCGTTGCCTTACCATTTGGCGATAGCCCAATGAATTGAACGATTTGTATTATACTGTAAGGGAACAGATTCGTCAACTACTTTTTTCGCTTTTTTGATATTTTTTTTGTTTGGGCGGCTGCTGTGGCAGAAACCGCGCCATGCGTCCGGCAAATTCTGCAATATTCTGGGTCTGTAAGTAGACAACGTGGTTCGAATCGGATATAATGAGTTTCATGACAGAATGTTAAGGCAGTATAGGACGAAACGGCAGATGGCGGATGCGCGGAGATGGTGCGGGGAGCCGGAAGCCGGAAAGGAAAAGAGAGCGATATGTATACATTTGACAGCCGGGTCCGGTACAGTGAGACGGATGAAGAGGGAAATCTTTCTGTGGTGGGAATCATGAATTATCTTCAGGATTGTTCGACGTTCCAGTCGGAGGATCTGAAACTCGGGATTTCCTATCTGAATGAGGAAAAACGGGCGTGGTGGCTGAGCGGATGGCAGATAGAGATTCTCAGACAGCCGCATTTTGGCGAGCGGATCCGTATTTCGACCTGGCCGTATGGGTTTAAGGGAATCTATGGCTACCGGAATTTCACGATCGAGGATGAGATGGGAAACCCGCTGGTGCGGGCGGATTCGACCTGGTTTTACTACGATCTGGAAAAAGGATGCCCGGTGCGGGTGCCGGAAAGCCAGTTGGAGGGCTATCAGATTGAAGATAAACCGCTTGCAATGCCGCCAGCGCCGAAGAAAATCCGCTTGCCTGAGACGTATGAGACGGCGGCGCCGGTCACGGTGGAACGCCATCATCTCGATACGAACCGGCACGTGAACAATGCACAGTATGTGGCGATTGCGCGTGAATTGCTGCCTGTGGACTTTGCACTTGGAGAACTGCGGGTGGAGTACCGGAAGGCGGCAGTGCTTGGGGATGTGATGTACCCGAAGCTGGCACAGGTGCCGGAAGGATACGTGGTATCGCTGCAGGATGCGGAAGGTCAGGTGTATGCGAATTTGTGGCTGGCAAGGACTGGTTTGTAAAGAGTTTGTATGTAGCAGTGAAGAAACTGAATCATTGCAGCCGAAGAAAGATTCGGCGTGGATTGTCTGCCAGTGAATGAAAAATGCAACCGTTAAATAAAAAAAGAGATCGGCAGAAAAGAGAGGACGAATGACATGATTGAACTGGGAAGAGTACAGGAGCTAATGGTAGTGCGGGAGAAAAACTTCGGCGTGTATCTGGGACAGAAGAAAGATGACGCGGCGGCGGTCCTGCTTCCGAAGAAACAGGTGCCGGAGGGCACAAAAGTGGGCGATAAGCTCAAGGTATTTATTTATAAAGATTCCGAGGATCGCCTGATTGCGACAACCTCGATGCCGAAGCTGGAACTGGGCGGGACAGCGGTTTTGAAGGTCAAGGATGTATCGAAGATCGGCGCCTTTCTCGATATGGGGCTGGAAAAAGATCTGCTGCTCCCGTTTAAAGAGCAGGTATATCAGGTTCGCGCCGGGGAAGAGTGCCTGGTAGCGCTGTATATCGATAAGAGCGGTCGTCTGGCGGCGACGATGAAGGTATATTCGTATCTTTGCAGCGATGCGCCGTACAAGAAGGACGAGTGGACCGAGGGACGCGTCTATGAGATTAATGAAAATCTGGGCGTGTTCGTGGCAGTGGCAGACCGCTATTTCGGTCTGATTCCGAACCGTGAGTTATATGGAAAATGCCGTCTGGGCGAGGTTTTAAAGGTACGTGTGACGAAGGTGCGCGAGGATGGAAAAATGGATTTGAGCCTGCGCGAGGTGGCGTACCGTCAGATGAATGCGGATGCAGAGGCGGTGCTGGCACGTCTGAAAGAAAAAAACGGCGTTCTGCCGTTCAATGACCGCGTGGAGCCGGAGATTATCCGCCGCGAATTTAATCTAAGCAAAAACGCGTTCAAGCGTGCGGTTGGACACCTTTTAAAAGAAGGAAAAGTAGAAGTAAACGAAGATTCTATCCGTTTAAAATAAAAGACAAAGGAGAGATTTGACATGAAGAAAGTAATCAGCACAACCAATGCACCGGCAGCGATCGGCCCGTATTCCCAGGCAATCGAGGTAAATGGAATGGTATTTGCATCCGGTCAGATTCCGGTCAATCCGGCAACCGGCGAGATCCCGGAGGGAATCGAGGCTCAGGCAGAGCAGGTTTTAAACAATGTAAAGAATCTTCTGGCGGCAGCAGGTGCTTCCATGGAGCAGGTTGTAAAGACCACCGTATTTATCCAGAACATGGATGATTTTGGAAAAGTAAATGAAATCTATGCGAAATATTTCGAGGGCGCATGCCCGGCACGTTCCTGCGTCGAGGTATCTAAACTTCCGAAGGGCGTCCTGATGGAGATGGAAGCGATCGCAGCAAAATAAGAATGAATCGCATATTTGGAAAATTTCGCCGGAAAAACAAGTTCCAGTCTGTGAAAATCCCGGCGTGTGAGGGCAAAATGACGAAAAAATTCACTTTTTTTCGTCCGCCCTCTTTTTTTTTTCGTCACTTTGCTTTAAAATAAAGGGAAAGATCCGTCCAAGATTCAGATGGGGAACGGTTATGGTCCACAGGCACAGATTGCCGGAGGGGTAACAAACGGGTTTGGGGAATGACAGGTTGAAAGACCCGGAAACACAGCTGGACGGAGGATAAAAGAAAAGGAGAGAGGAATATGATTTCGAACCAGATACTCCAGACAAACATTGAGGGGTTAAAAGGAATTACGCGTGTCGATCTCTGTATCTGTGATACGGAAGGCAAGGTGCTGGCATCCACATTTACTGGCGCTGAGGAATATGAGAGTGCAATTCTGGCTTTCGTAGACTCTCCGGCGGACAGCCAGGTGATACAGGGATATCAGTTTTTCAAGGTGTTTGACGATCACCAGTTAGAATATATACTTCTTGCCAAGGGCGGAAGCGACGACGTATACATGGTCGGCAAGATGGCAGCATTTCAAGTTCAGAACCTGCTGGTAGCTTATAAGGAGCGCTTTGACAAGGACAATTTTATCAAGAACCTGCTGCTTGACAACCTGCTTCTGGTTGACATTTATAACCGTGCGAAGAAGCTGCACATCGAGACGAACGTCAAGCGGATCGTATTTATCATCGAGACGCAGCATGAGAAGGATGTGAATGCACTTGAGACCGTCCGCAGCCTGTTCTCGACCAAGACGAAGGATTTCATCACGGCAGTGGATGAGAAGAACATTATTCTAGTCAAGGAAGTGAAGCCGGGCGAGACTTACGACGATCTGGAAAAGACAGCCACATCGATCGTAGATATGCTCAATACCGAGTCCCTGACACGTGTCAGCGTGGCATTCGGTACGATCGTCAACGAGATCAAGGACGTATCGCGTTCTTATAAAGAGGCGAAGATGGCGCTGGATGTAGGAAAGATTTTCTACAGCAGCAAAAATGTGGTCGCATACAGCAAGCTGGGAATCGGACGTCTGATCTATCAGCTGCCGCTGCCGCTGTGCCGGATGTTTATCAAGGAAATTTTTGATGGCAAATCGCCGGATGAGTTTGATGAGGAGACTCTTACGACAATTAACAAGTTCTTCGAGAACAGTCTGAACGTATCAGAGACTTCCCGACAGCTTTACATCCACCGCAACACACTGGTATACCGTCTGGATAAGCTCCAGAAGAGCACGGGATTGGATCTGCGGGTGTTTGAGGATGCGATCACATTTAAGATTGCCCTGATGGTTGTAAAATATATGAAATACATGGAAAACCTGGATTATTAAGCCAAATTGCTGTGGCGGGGAGGAAGATTGCCTTTGCCGCAGCAATTTCATTTGGAGAATTGAAAAAGAGGATTTACGCATGATAGAGGTTAAAAATCTCACCAAGACGTACAAGACGGGGAATAAAGCCTTAAAGGGAATCAATATTCAGATTCAGGACGGCGAGTTTGTTTTCATTATGGGACGAAGCGGCTCCGGCAAATCGACGCTTTTAAAGCTTCTTTTGAAGGAGCTGGAGCCGACTTCTGGCCAGATTATCGTCAACGATATGGATCTGGAAAAGATGCCGAGGCGCTACATCCCGAAGTACCGCAGACGGCTGGGAATGGTGTTTCAGGATTTCCGTCTGTTGAAGGATAAAACAGTATATGAAAATGTCGCGTTTGCACAGCGGGTCATCGGCGTATCGCCCCGTGAGATTAAGAAAAATGTGCCGGAAATGCTCCGACTGGTAGGGCTTTCTTCAAAATATAAAGCATACCCGAACCAGCTCTCGGGCGGCGAGCAGCAGCGTGTTGCGATTGCCCGTGCGCTGATTAACTCGCCGGAGATACTTCTGGCGGACGAGCCGACGGGAAACCTGGATGTACATAATTCCATGGAGATCATGGAGCTTCTGGAGGAGATAAACCGGCGCGGGACGACGGTGCTTGTGGTAACGCACAGCCGGGAGATCGTAGCAGAGATGGGAAAACGTGTGATCACGCTGACGCGCGGCGTGCTGACGGGAGATCAAAAAGGCGGTATCTGGCATGAAAATTAGTACATTGATTTACTGCACCAAAGAGGGCATGCGCAATATCATCCGGAATATCTGGTTTTCACTGGCGTCGGTGGCGATTATTTCGGCATGTATTTTCCTGTTCTGTATGTTTTTTGGCTTGATTGCCAACGTACAGTATATGGTGCGGAATGCAGAATCTACAGTAGGAATCACGGTTTTCTTCAATGAAGATATGAGTGAGGACGATATACAGAAAATCGGGGATGAGATACGCGCCCGCGATGAGGTCAAGGAAGTAAAGTATGTTTCTGCCGAGGAGGCATGGGAGAATTTTAAGAAAGAATATTTTAAGGGAGTCGAGGATCTGGCAGAAGGATTTGCGGATGACAACCCGTTAGCCGGTTCGGCGTCCTACGAGATCTATCTGAAAGACATTGACATGCAGGATGACATGGTTGCATGGCTTGGCACGGTGCAGGGAATCCGGAAGATCAATTATTCGAGCGATACGGCGTCCGGGCTTTCGAGCTTCAACAAGATGCTGGGACTTTTGTCGGCGGTGATCATCGCTATTCTGCTGGCAGTTGCTATCTTCCTTATCAGCAATACGATCACGACGGCAGCTGCATTTAGACGGGAGGAAAACCGGATCATGCGCCTGATCGGTGCGACGAATTTCATGATCCGTGCGCCGTTCGTTGTACAGGGTGTGATGATCGGTCTGGTTGGCGCGCTGATTCCGCTGGCGATCACGTATTTTCTGTACCGCCAGGCGGTTGTATATATGATGGAACGGTTTGATATCTTGTCGAACCTGATTGAATTTATCCCGATTCAGACCATTTTCCCGAGCATGGTAGCCGTGGCGATGGCGCTGGGCGTGGGAATCGGTTTTGTCGGAAGTTTCTTTACGATCCGCAGACATTTAAAGGTGTAAGAAACATTGGCGGCTGCTGTAGGAGAATGCGGCGGCAGAGGAAATTTGCGGTAAAAAGGATGAGAACATGAAAAAACAGGGATTGAAAATACGTGCGGCTCTGTTCCTTGTGACGGCGGCGCTGGCATCTTCCCCAGTGCTGACCTCGGTGGCGGCAGCGACGAAAAAGGATGTAAGCAGCGCCAAGGATAAGAAAAGCGCCCTGGAACAGGAGAAAAAGAAGACCGAGGAGGCGATCAAAAGCCTTCAGGGGCTGAAAAGTAACACCGAGAGCTATGTCAAGGAGCTGGACACGAAGATGAATGATCTGCAGTCGCAGGTCACGAAGCTGGAAAATAATATTTCCAGCAAGCAGAAAAGCATCGATGAGACGGCGGTAAAGCTGGAAGAAGCGCAGAAAACCGAAAAAAAGCAGTATGCTTCGATGAAAATGCGTATCAAATATATGTATGAGAAGGGCGACAGCAGCTACCTAAATCTGCTTCTGGAAGCCCGTTCGCTCTCAGAGCTTTTAAACCGGGCAGAGTATGTTTCAAAGATTTCGGAGTATGACCGGAAGATGCTCGACCAGTATGTGGCGACGAAAGAGTCCATCGCGGACAGCAAGAAAAAGCTGGAGACGGAGAAGGCGGAGCTGCAGGAGATGAAGACGCAGACGGAGGCAAAGCAGGATTCGGTCCAGCTTCTCCTGAATGAGAAAAATAAAGAACTCCAGAACGTCAACGCGCAGATCGGCGAGAAATCAGCGCAGGCGAAAGCGTATGAGGACGATATCAAGGCGCAGGAAGCAAAGATCGCGCAGATGGAGGCGGAGATTAAGAAGAAGGAAGCGGAAGAGGCGGCGAAAAAAGCGGCGGAGGAAGCTGCCAGAAAAGCCGCCGCAGCGGGAAAGACGAATAATTCGACCGCGAAAGGGAATACTGGCAGTACGACTACCACTTCGACGGGAAGTTCTTCGCTGCGCTGGCCGTGCCCTGCAAGCGGACGCATTACATCTGGATTCGGAAAACGTAAATCACCGACGGCGGGCGCGTCCTCGAACCATAAGGGCATTGATATCAGCGCTTCGACCGGCAGCAGCATCGTGGCAGCCGCCGGAGGAACGGTTTCGATTGCAACCTACAGTTATTCGGCTGGAAATTATGTTGTGGTCAATCATGGAAATGGACTTTCAACCGTGTATATGCACTGTTCCCAGCTTCTGGTATCGGCAGGGGATACGGTAAAAGCCGGACAGACGATCGCGAAGGTAGGTTCGACCGGATATTCGACAGGTTCTCATCTGCATTTTGCAGTCCGCAAGAACGGAAGTTATGTAAACCCTTCGAGCTATGTAAGTCCGTAGTGCGGAAAGTATCAGGTGGCTGCAAAAGATGAAATCCGGAAGGAATAGACAGGAATCAGGAGGCATAAGAGATGGACAGTAAAAATAAATTCTGGCGCGGTGTGATGGTCGGTGTGCTGGTGACAGCACTGGTGTGTCTGATCACGGTCGGTGCTTCGGCGGGGATTTACATGTTTGGACGCCGTGTGATCGATAACCAGACACAGGTACAGGTACAGACTGAGGGAACACCGTCGCAGGCACAGGAGCCGGTCAATTTTGAGAATGTCACGAAAAAGCTGGAGCAGATACAGGATATTATCGATAAAAAGTACCTGTTTGAGGAAAAAATTGATACATCCGAGGAGGAAGCCGGCATTTATCAGGGCTTTTTGAGTGGTTTAAATGATCCGTATGCGGTTTACTATACGCCGGACGAGCTGACAAGCTTCCTGGATGAGACAAATGGTTCTTACTGCGGCATCGGCGCTCTGGTATCCCAGAATGTCCAGACCGGCGTCAGCACGATCGTGCGTGTCTTTGAGGGTAGCCCGGCCGAGGAGGCGGGCATCCTTCCGGGTGATGCGCTTTATAAGGTAGACGGCACCGAGGTGATTGGCATGGATCTGTCGCTTCTGGTCAATAATTACGTCAAGGGCGAGGAAGGCAGCCAGCTGACGATCACGGTTTATCGTGAAAATAGCGACGAGTACAAGGATATCACCCTGACCCGCCGACCGATTGATGTGCAGACGGTGTCAGGCAAGATGCTGGATGAAGAGATCGGATATATTTCCGTTGTGGAGTTTGACCGTGTGACTGCTGATCAGTTTAAATCCAAGATCGAGGAACTGCAGGGCGAGGGCATGAAGCGCCTGATCATCGATCTGCGGAACAACCCGGGCGGCGAGGTGACGACGGTTGTCTCAATGGCGGATTATATCCTGAAGGATGGCGGACGGATCCTGACCGTGGCAAATAAGAAGGGCACGGAGGAGACATACGACGCTGAGGATGGACACAGCCTGGAGATCCCGATGGTTGTGCTGGTAAATGGCAATTCCGCCAGCGCGTCGGAGGTATTTACCGGTGCGATGAAGGATTACGGCGTGGCGACGATCGTCGGAACGAAGACTTTCGGTAAAGGTATCGTTCAGACGCTGATGCCGCTTTCGGATGGAAGCGCGATCAAGCTGACGACCGACCATTATTATACGCCGAATGGAAATGATATCCATGGAAAAGGCATCGAGCCGGATCTCGAGGTGGAGCTGGATGAAGAGGCGGCGCAGGAAGTCGTGATTCCAGAGGAGAAGGATAATCAGCTGCAGAAGGCGGTTGAGGTTGTGAAGGGAAAGTAACTTCTTATTTACACGACCCCAAAACTTACGGCACTTTCGGTTCCAAAAGTGCCTATCCGTGAACAGTAACTTTAAAAGTATCGAGAAAAATAAGTGCGTTAGATCCTGAAACAGCTTGAAAAAGTGGCAGTTTCAGGATTTAACGCTTAAAGTCGTGTCTGTTTTGGCTTTTTGAGAAAGACGATGAGTGAAGAATCTGGTATTTTTGATACTATAGAAAAAGAGGGAGAAATAGAATTATGTATGTAATTGCAGGACTTGGAAATCCGGGAAGAGAATATGAGGGAACCCGCCACAATGTGGGATTTATGACGCTGGATGCACTGGCGGACAAGTATAACATTGATGTCCGGGAGAAAGCATTTAAGGGACTGATCGGAAAAGGCATGATCGAGGGAAATAAGGTCATTCTGGTAAAGCCGCAGACGTATATGAACCTGAGCGGCGAGTGCATCCGTCAGGTGATGGATTATTATAAGGTAGATCCATCGGAGTTTATCGTGATTTATGACGATATCAGCCTGGTTCCGGGCGGCATCCGGATCCGCAAAAAAGGCAGCGCGGGCGGCCACAATGGAATCAAAAATATCATTGCCCATCTGGGAACGCAGGAATTTCCACGCGTGCGGATCGGTGTGGGCGAGAAGCCGGCGCGCATGGATCTGGCAGACTATGTGCTGGGACATTTTCCGAAAGAGGAAACCGAAACGATGACGACGGCGTTTAAGGACGGTGCGGCGGCAGTCGTGGATATGATGACAGAGGGCGTTGAGGCGGCGATGAACCATTTTAACGGCGCGGCGCGCGGGGAGAAGGAGAAGCTAGAGAAGCAGAAGGCGGAGAGGAAGGAGGAAGTCAAGACACAATGAGCGATTTATTTGCAAATCCGTTAGAGGAGATGATCGAGTTCCAGGATCTCAAGACGGATTTACAGCGCGGGCAGGGACCGCTTCTTGTCACGGGATGCCTGGATTCGCAGAAGGTGCATCTGCTGTCCGAGCTTTCGGATCTGACGCCCTGGAAGTTGATTGTCACCTACGATGATTCGAGGGCGCGGGAGATCTGTGAGGATTACCGGTGCTTTGATACGGATATTTCGCTGTACCCGGCGAGGGATCTGCTGTTTTATACGTCGGATATCCACGGAAACCTGCTGACGAAACAGCGGATTCAGGTCATGCGGCGGGTCCTGGAGAGTTCCGGCGGCGTGGTGGTCACGACGATCGACGGGCTGATGGAACATCTGCTGCCGCTTGCGTGGATGAAAGAGCGGAGTCTCACGATCGGGACAGAAGATGTGGTCGAGGTCGGGAAGCTGACGCACGCCCTGGCGGAAATGGGATATGAGAAGGTCGCGCAGGTTGAGGGATCAGGGCAGTTTTCGGTGCGCGGCGGTATCATTGACATTTTCCCGCTGACGGAGGAGGTGCCGTACCGGATCGAGCTGTGGGGCGACGAGGTCGATTCAATCCGTACCTTCGACCCGGAAAGCCAGCGCTCGATCGAGCAGGTGGACGAGGCAGTGATCTATCCGGCGACGGAGATGGCGCTGACGCCGGAGCAGATTCAGGATGGAACCGAGGCGATCGAGAAAGACCGCAGGAAATACGTGAAAAAGCTCCGGGATGCCATGAAGACGGAAGAGGCGTACCGGATGGATTCGGCTGTCTCGGAGGTCTTAGAGGGGCTTCGCGAGGGCTTCCGGGTGCATGGGCTGGGAAGCTATATCCGGTATTTCTGCAAGGAAACGGTATCGTTTTTAAACTATTTTCCAGTCGATGAGCTGACGATTTTCCTGGATGAGCCGCTGCGTTTGAAGGAAAAAGCAGAGACGACCGAGACGGAGTTCCGGGAGAGCATGTCGCACCGTCTCGAGGGCGGCTATCTGCTTCCGGGGCAGACTTCCTTCCTCTATTCGGCGAAGGAGACGCTGGCGATGGCAATGCGTCCGCGCACTCTTTTACTGCTGGGGCTGGATCAGAAGCTCTCCGGCATGACGGTTAAGAAAAAATACAGTCTGAGCGTTAAAAATGTCAATTCCTACCAGAATGGATTTGAGCTTTTAATCAGCGATCTGGCGCGCTGGAAGAAGGAAAAATACCGGGTGGTATTGCTGGCTGGTTCGCGGACGCGCGCGAGCCGTCTGGCGGGCGATCTGCGGGAGTATGATTTAAGCGCCTTCTGCCCGGATGAGGGCGAAAACACCGTGAAACCGGGTGAAATCCTGGTGACTTACGGAAAGCTGCATCGGGGATTTGAATATCCGCTGATTAAGTTCGTCGTGATCACCGAGGGAGACATGTTCGGCGGCGGACGGGGGCGGAAAAAGAAGAAAAAGACCTCCTACCAGGGTAAGAAAATCCAGAGCTTTTCCGAGCTTTCGATCGGTGATTATGTGGTGCATGAGAGCCACGGACTCGGCATTTACCGGGGCATTGAGAAGATCGAGCAGGACAAGGTCGTCAAGGATTACATCAAGATTGAGTACCGCGACGGCGGTAATCTCTACCTTCCGGCGACACGCCTGGAGGGAATCCAGAAATATGCCGGTTCGGATGCCAGGACGCCGAAGCTCAATAAACTGGGCGGAATGGAATGGAATAAGACGAAGAGCAAGGTGCGCGGTGCGGTCCGTGATATTGCAAAGGATCTCGTCGAGCTTTATGCAGCGCGTCAGCGGAGCGAGGGCTACCAGTATGGCCCGGATACGGTCTGGCAGAGGGAATTTGAGGAAATGTTCCCGTTTGAGGAGACGGAGGATCAGCTGGAGGCGATCGAGGCGACCAAAAAAGACATGGAAAGCCGCCGCATCATGGACCGCCTGATCTGCGGCGACGTTGGATACGGCAAGACGGAGATCGCGCTTCGGGCGGCATTTAAGGCGATTCAGGAGGGTAAGCAGGTTGTGTATCTGGTGCCGACCACAATTTTGGCGCAGCAGCATTACAATACCTTTGTGCAGAGGATGAAGGATTTCCCAGTGCGGGTCGATATGCTGTCGCGTTTCCGCACGGCGGGCGAGCAGAAAAAAACGCTGGAAGATCTGAAAAAAGGGCAGGTGGACGTCGTGATCGGAACGCACCGCGTCCTTTCTAAGGATGTTGTCTTTAAAAATCTGGGGCTTCTGATCATCGATGAGGAACAGCGCTTCGGTGTGGCACATAAGGAAAAGATCAAGAAACTAAAGGAAAATGTAGACGTTCTGACGCTGACGGCGACGCCGATTCCGCGTACCCTGCATATGAGTCTCATTGGCATCCGGGATATGAGTGTCCTGGAGGAACCGCCGGTGGACCGCCTGCCGATTCAGACCTACGTCATGGAGTACAACGACGAGATGGTGCGCGAGGCGATTCACAGGGAGCTGGCGCGGGGCGGACAGGTATATTATGTCTACAACCGTGTCAACAACATCGACGAGGTGGCAAACCATGTGGCGGCTCTGGTGCCGGAGGCAAACGTCGTGTTCGCCCACGGGCAGATGCACGAACATGAACTGGAAAAAATTATGCTGGATTTCGTCGAGGGCAATATCGACGTTCTGGTGTCCACGACCATCATTGAGACGGGACTGGACATTCCGAATGCGAACACGATCATCATCCACGACGCCGACCGGCTGGGGCTGTCGCAGCTCTACCAGATCCGCGGTCGCGTCGGACGTTCCGGGCGGACTTCGTATGCGTTTCTCATGTACCGGCGCGACAAGCTGCTGCGTGAGGAGGCGGAAAAACGTCTGCAGGCGATCCGTGAATTTACGGAGCTGGGAAGCGGTATCAAGATTGCGATGCGCGATCTGGAGCTGCGCGGCGCCGGAAATCTTCTGGGCGCGGAACAGCATGGCCACATGCAGGCGGTCGGTTATGACCTGTACTGCAAGCTCTTAAACGAGGCGGTGCTGGCACTTCGCGGTGAGAACGAAGCCGAGGACTTCGAGACGGTGGTGGACTGCGACATCGACGCGTATATTCCGCCGTCCTACATCCGCAATGAATATCAGAAACTCGACGTTTACAAGCGGATTTCCGGTATTGAGAACCAGGAAGAGTACATGGATATGCAGGATGAGCTGATCGACCGCTTTGGCGAGATTCCACGTTCGGTGGAGAACCTGTTAAAGATCGCCGATCTAAAAGCGCTTGCTCATCAGGCGGGTGTCGTGGAGGTCGATGTAAAGAAGCAGGATATCACGATTCAGATGTACCAGAAAGCCGATCTGGACGTCTCCGGCATTCCGGCGCTGATGGAGAAATATAAGGGTACGCTGACCTTCAGGACGGGTGATGTGCCGTCGTTCTATTACCGCGACGTGCGGCAGAAACATACGGACTGCGAGATGATGCTTGTGAAGGCGCGGGAGATTCTTTCCGGGCTGGCGGCGCTGGCGAAGAAATAAAAGGTCTCTTGACAAATAATAAAATTCGCTTATAATACAGAATATACTCAATAACCTTACAAAGGCAATGAAGGGAACAAGTAGAGATCCGCAGGAGAGCGCACAGAAAGCAGCCGGATGATGAGAGGCGCGCGTGAACCGGATATTCGAATACATCCCGGAGCTTCGCACCGAAGAATCTAAAATCGGATCCGATGAAAAGGCTGCGTGGAAAATGTGCGGCGGTTGATTTGGTAGGCTGCGACGTGAGAGACACACGTTATCCGGTCACGGTATCAGAGGGTACCGGCAGAGGCAGATGGGCGCGAGCTGTCTGCGAACAAAGGTGGTAACACGGGAATTTTGCCCCGTCCTTTTTGGAGGACGGGGTTTTTTGTACCCCAAATTTTAATAAAGGAGTAGAGAGAAGATGCAGATTTACGAAGAATTAGTAGCCAGAGGCCTGATCGCCCAGGTTACAAACGAAGAAGAGATCAAAAAACTGGTCAACGAAGGAAAAGCTGTTTTCTATATCGGTTTTGACCCGACCGCAGACAGCCTTCATGTAGGTCATTTCATGGCACTGTGCCTGATGAAACGTCTGCAGATGGCAGGCAACAAGCCGATCGCATTACTTGGCGGCGGCACCGGCATGATCGGCGATCCGTCCGGACGTACGGATATGCGCCAGATGCTGACACCGGAGACGATCCAGCACAACTGCGACTGCTTCAAAAAGCAGATGAGCCGTTTCATCGATTTCTCCGATGACAAGGCGCTCTTAGTCAACAACGCAGAGTGGCTGATGAATCTGAATTATGTAAACTTACTGCGCGAGGTTGGACCGCATTTCAGTGTCAACCGCATGCTGACGGCTGAGTGCTATAAGCAGAGAATGGAGAGAGGTTTAAGCTTCTTAGAGTTCAACTACATGATCATGCAGAGCTACGATTTCTACATGCTGTACCAGAAATACGGCTGCAACATGCAGTTCGGCGGCGATGATCAGTGGAGCAATATGTTAGGCGGTACCGAGCTGATCCGCAGAAAGCTTGGCAAGGACGCACACGCAATGACCATCACCCTGCTGTTAAACTCCGAGGGCAAGAAGATGGGCAAGACCCAGTCCGGCGCTGTATGGCTGGATCCGAACAAGACCTCCCCGTTCGAGTTCTACCAGTACTGGAGAAACGTCGCTGACGCGGACGTATTAAAATGCTTGCGTATGCTGACCTTCCTGCCGCTTGAGCAGATCGATGAGATGGATAAATGGGAAGGCAGTCAGTTAAATACTGCAAAAGAGATCCTGGCTTACGAGCTGACCAAGCTGGTACACGGCGAGGAAGAGGCTGAGAAGGCACAGGCAGCAGCGAAAGCACTGTTTTCCAGCGGAAATGCAGCGAATATGCCGACCTACGAGCTGACGGAGGATGATTTTAACGGTGATGAGATCGATATTCTCTCCATCCTGCAGAAATCCGGTCTGGCTCCGTCCCGTTCCGAGGCAAGAAGAAATGTCGAGCAGGGCGGCGTATCTGTAGACGGAAACCAGGTAAAGGATGTTAAGGCAGTCTTTACGAAGGATCAGCTTTCCGGCGAAGGAATGGTTGTCAAGAGAGGTAAGAAAAACTTTAAGAAGATCGTTCTGAAGTAGGATGTCTGGGGAAATTCACCGGTCTTGTTTGAGAGCAGAATGAAACTCAGTATAAAAATCAGAATCACGCCGCCGGCGATCTCTGCCCGGGCTTTCAAGCAAAGTCCGAAGAGATGTCCGGCGGCGGTTCGGATCATGGAGAGAAACAGAGCAAATCCGAAACCATATCTTACATTCACTCCCACAAAAATTACCCAAATTTTACATAAACGATACCAAAACATGATTTCTGTAAATCCAGGAATCTTTTATACTGCGTACTGTAAGAGATCAAGGATAAAAAACTCTGAGAGAAAAAAGAGAGAGGAAAGAGGAATTTTATTATGAAGAAAAATATTCAGAAAACAATCGCAGTATTAGGAGCAGCCGTTCTGGCAACTGGAATGGTAGGATGCGGTTCCAGTAATACAAATACAAGTGCAGCAGACACAAGCGCAGACAGCAGCGCAGCTGAAAGTGATGCAGCAGCAGATACAACCGAGAACAGCGCAGATGCAAAAAATTTGAGTGGTTCTATCACCCTGGCAGGTTCCACTTCGATGGAAAAATTTGCAAATGCACTGGCAGAAACGTTCATGGAGAAATATCCGAACGTGACTGTACAGGCTGAATTTACCGGCTCTTCTGCAGGTATCGAGTCCGTGCTGGCAGGTCAGTGTGATGTCGGTGATTCTTCCAGAGCATTAAAGGATGATGAGAAAGCAAAAGGTGCTGTTGAAAATATCGTAGCTATCGATGGTATCGCCGTTGTCGTTGACCCGTCCAACGCTGTAGATGGTCTGAGCAAGGATGACCTGACCGGCATTTACGACGGAAGCATCACAAACTGGAAGGATGTAGGCGGCAGCGATATGCCGATTGTCGTAGTCGGACGGGAAGCAGGTTCTGGTACAAGAGGCGCATTTGAGGAGCTTCTGGGTCTGGAAGATGCCTGCAAATATGCAAACGAGCTGGATTCCACCGGTGCAGTTATGGCAAAAGTAGCATCTACACCGGGTTCCATCGGATACGTTTCCCTGGATGTAGTCGATGATACCGTTAAGGCAGTTAAACTGGATGATGTAGAGCCGACGGAGGAGAACATCAAGGCAGGCAGCTATTTCTTAAGCCGTCCATTCGTTATGGCAACCAAGGGAGAAATTTCTGAGCAGAACGAGCTGGTACAGGCTCTGTTTGACTATGTATACTCTGCAGAAGGCGATGACCTGATTAAATCTGTAGGCCTGATTACTACGAAGTAAGAAACTGCATCGGAATTTGTGAATGTGGATAAAATTACCGGTGAAAACAGGTAAGGATAGAAAAATCAGTAATTCACGAATACATATAATATTGAATAGATTCAAATAATATCGAGTCGCTTGCAGTCAAGCCGCAGAAAGGAAACTCTGCTTTGACCGAAAGCGGCTCGCTGTTCAATCCGAGACAGGAGAGATATATGCACAAAAAGAAATTTACCATTTTTGGAAGCCATGCCACGAAATCAGCGGTAGAGAGGACAGCGGAAATTATTTTTACCGCCTGCGGCCTGCTGGCGGTGGTGGCAGTTTTTTCAATTACCTTATACATGATTATCAGCGGTACCCCGGCACTTTTTAAGGTGGGTGTTCCGGAAATCTTATTTGGAACCGTCTGGAAGCCGACTGGAAATCCGGCGTCTTTCGGAATTCTCTACGTTATTTTAACCTCCATCGTCGGAACCTTTCTGGCGATCCTGATCGGTGTTCCGATTGGGCTGTTTACCGCCATCTTTCTGGCAGAGGTTGCGCCGCCGAAGGTAGCGGCAGTGGTCCGCCCGGCAGTTGAGCTTCTGGCAGGTATTCCGTCGGTTATCTACGGACTCTTAGGAATTTTGATTTTAAATCCCCTGATGTATAAGCTGGAAATGAAAATCTTTGCCGGTTCCACGACGCATCAGTTTACCGGCGGTGCGAACCTGATATCGGCGGTTCTGGTTCTGGCAATCATGATTCTTCCAACCGTCATCAATATCAGCGAGGCGTCGCTTAGGGCAGTCCCAAAACATTTAAAAACCGCATCGCTGGCGCTCGGTGCAACGCATATCCAGACGATTTTCAAAGTAATCGTTCCGGCGGCGCACTCCGGCATCATTACGGCGGTGGTTTTAGGCTGCGGACGTGCGATCGGGGAGGCAATGGCGATCAGCCTGGTATCTGGAAGTTCAGTCAATCTGCCGCTTCCATTTAACTCTGTCCGTTTCCTGACAACCGCGATCGTGGCGGAAATGTCTTATTCAGAGGGACTTCACCGGGAAGTGCTCTTTACCATCGGTCTGGTGCTGTTCGTATTTATCATGTTTATCAACACGGTGCTCAGCCGGATGTTTGTGAAGGAGGGCGGCGCAAATGACCGATAATAGAATGAAAAGTATTTACCAGAAGCGCACCCGCATCGGGGACAATATCTTAAAAGTGCTGATTTATCTGGCAGCTGGCGTGGCGATCGCGCTGTTAGTTGGCATCATGGGGTATGTGTTTGTGCGCGGCCTGCCGCAGGTTTCCTGGCAGCTTCTGTCCACGGTGCAGAGCTCCCTCAAGGGCACCTTTGGTATTCTGGGAAATATCATCAACACGATTTACATCATTGTAATTACCCTTATCATTGCAGCGCCGATCGGAATCGGCTCCGCCATTTATCTGAACGAATACGCAAAGCCGGGAAAACTGGTGCGGACGATTGAATTTACAACCGAGATCCTGTCCGGTATTCCGTCGATTATTTTTGGCTTGTTCGGTATGGTCTTTTTCGGAATGACGCTGAAGCTGGGCTATTCGGTTCTGACTGGATCCTTCACGCTGACCCTGATGGTGCTTCCGCTGATTACGCGGAACACACAGGAAGCACTCAAAACCGTTCCGGACAGCTACCGCAGCGGCGCACTGGGAATCGGTGCAACGAAATGGTATATGATCCGGACGATCCTGCTGCCGAGTGCGGCACCGGGTATTCTGACCGGCGTCATCCTTTCGATTGGCCGTATCGTGGGCGAGTCGGCGGCGCTTCTGTTTACTGCCGGAAGCGGCTTCCAGCTTCCGAAAAACCTGTTTGGAAAACTGTTTGAGTCGAGCGGCACGCTGACCATCCAGCTCTACCTGTCGATGCAGAAAGCAAAATACGATCAGGCGTTTGGAATCGCGGTCGTGCTTCTGATTATCGTGCTGGTAATCAACCTGCTGACGAGATTTTTGACCAACCGGTTTGATGTGACAAAATTAAAATAAAGTAAAAAATGAGGAAATGATATGGAGACAAAAATTTCTACGTCGGATTTGAATCTGTACTATGGAAACAATCATGCATTAAAAAATATCAATCTGGATATATATGAAAATCAGATCACAGCGTTTATCGGACCGTCCGGCTGCGGTAAGTCTACCTATTTAAAAACATTGAACCGCATGAACGATCTGGTGCCGAATGTAACAATCAATGGAAAGGTGTGGATCGACGGCGAGGATATCTATGATCCGAAGGTTGATACGACGCTTCTTCGCAAGAAGGTCGGCATGGTATTTCAGCAGCCGAACCCATTTCCGATGAGTATTTATGACAATATCGCGTATGGACCGCGGATTCACGGCATTAAGGGAAAAGCAGAGCTGGACGCGATTGTGGAGAAGAGTCTGCGCGGCGCGGCCCTGTGGGATGAGGTCAAGGATCGCCTGAAACGTTCTGCACTGGGATTTTCCGGCGGACAGCAGCAGCGTCTCTGCATCGCGCGTGCGCTGGCGGTTGAGCCGGAGATTCTCCTGATGGATGAGCCGACCTCGGCACTGGACCCGATTTCCACGCTGAAAATCGAGGATCTGATGGGCGAGCTTAAGAAGAATTATACCGTTGTCATCGTTACCCACAATATGCAGCAGGCGACCCGTATTGCGGATTATACGGCATTTTTCCTGGTGGGAGAGGTAGTCGAGTATGCACCGACGACGGATCTGTTCTCGCATCCGCGGGAGAAGAAGACGGAAGACTATATTACCGGACGGTTTGGATGATAACCGGATGGTTGGAAATTTGGAATGGGTAGAAAATCAGGCAGGAAACAACATAAACGGAGGAGATGCGGGATGGCGACAAGAGAAACATTTTTACAGGAGTTAAAGAACCTGAATCAGGAAGTAATCACGATGAGCCAGATGGTGCAGGATGCGATTGACAGCAGCTTTCAGGCTCTCAGCGAACATAATACGGAATTGGCAGACAAGATAATCAAGGGAGACCGCGATGTGGACAATATGGAACGAAAGATCGAGACACACTGCCTGATGCTGATGTTAAAGCAGCAGCCGGTCGCCAGCGATCTGCGCCATATCTCGACGGCACTGAAGGTAGTGACCGATCTGGAGCGGATGGGCGATCAGGCAGCGGATATTGCTGATCTGTCCCTGCGCTTAGAGGCAGCGGATTACGGTCTTGTGAGCAAACACCTTCCGGCGATGGTGGCAAATGTAAAAACGATGGTTAAAGATGCAATTCGCGCTTTCATCGAGCGCGATACCGAAACCGCAGAAACCTTTGAGCAGAGAGATGACCTGATTGATGCCTTTTTTGAGCGTGTTAAACGGGAAGTCATCGAATTTCTGAAAAAAGATGGAGACAAATCCGATGTGGCGGTGGATGTGCTGATGGTTGCCAAGTACCTGGAGCGAATCGCCGATCACGCGGTCAATGTGTGCGAGTGGACAGAGTTCTCGGATACGGGGGCCGTGGGGAATGTGATGATTCTCTAGGTTTAATTAAAATCCGGGTATGAAAAATGAAAATTAGATGCCTGGATTTTTTCCGTTCCGCATAAAATAAATAGAATATGTGGAAATAACGTGGAGTGCGATATATCATGCGTGATATAGTGCTGGAACTTTTAAGTTCATACGGATATGCGGGAATGTTTGCCCTGATTCTAATTGAGAATTTGTTTCCGCCGATCCCGTCGGAAGTGATTTTAACCTTTGGTGGATTTATGACAACATATACACGGATGAACATAGCCGGGGCAGTTCTGGCAGCGACGGCGGGCTCGGTGCTGGGGGCGCTGATTCTGTATGAGCTGGGGCGGCACATTCCCGTGCAGAAGTTTTATGCATTTTTGGGCGGGGCATGGGGAAAACGGCTGGGAGTAGAAGTGGAAGATGTGAAAGATGCAGACGGATGGCTGGAGAGAACGGGACGGTCAGCCGTCTTTTTTTGCCGGTTCGTTCCGATCATCCGAAGCCTGATCTCGATCCCGGCGGGGATGGCAAAGATGGAACTGCTGCCGTTTCTCCTTCTGACAACAGCGGGCAGTCTTATCTGGAATACGGTGCTCATCGGAGCCGGCGCGGTGGCGGGGGCATCGTGGGAACGTATTCTGGTGCTGTTAAAAACATATTCCCGCTTCGCCGTGATTGGAGCGGGAATCTTGGGATTTGCGGTGGCGTGTGTGTATTTTCGGAAACGATAACAACAGGAGAGTGAAAATTCATGCAGAAAGAGTTTATTCATTCAAGTAAAAATATATCGTGTCATTCTTTACTTCCAGCCGTGCCGTCCCATCGATCACCAGCTGTTCCAGATATGGGCGCAGGTGGCGTTCCTGACGGATGAGCTGGTCGTAGGTACCGATGTGCATTCCGATCAGGCGTCGGCTTTCCTGATAAAATTCATCACGCGTCATCGGTCTCTGCAAAAGCTTTGCCAGCTCTGCGAGACGCAGACGGACAAGATCCATATTTTTGTCCGCCAGTTCCCGGATATTGCCATCAAATGGACCTTTGTGTGATAAAATCCAGTGCTGGTAAGGCAGTTTTGTGATTGCTTCCTTGCTTTTCAGATCCAGACCGACGTGGTCGCAGTATGGAAGCTTGACGTGACGCAGGACATTTTCGGTTAAAAGTGCGTCCCCGGCAAAGCAGACGCCGTCCGGTGTGCCGATGACGATGTGGTCGAGGGAATGCCCTGGCAGATGGTGAACCGGGAAGGTTACGCCGCAGAGTGTCACGGAAGTATCCTCCGGCTGGATGATACAGTCAACCGGGCAGCGCTGCTCGGTGTCGATGGAAATCTTTTCCTCCTCGGAGCGCCCGAAATAATTGGTATACCGTTCCAGCGCCGCCTGGGATGCGATCAGCCCGGCTTCGCCAAGCGACATAGCCAGTGGAATCTGAAAGGCTTCGCGCAGGCGTTTGCTGTTTCCATGATGGTCAATGTGCGCGTGGGAAACGATCAGCCCCGCCGGGGTCAGCCCGGCGTCTTTCAGAGAGCCGACCAGCTCGTCATATTCCTTTGAGTAACCATTGTCAAACAGGATGCAGCGGGTGTCGTCGATGCGGTAGACGCCGACGGCTGTTTTGCCAAGCAGGCAGTCTGTATTTCCAGAAACGTGTATGAGTTCCACGGAAAGAGTCCTCCTTTTATCATGAATAACACAAAAAGCGACGGCTGAGATATCTCCGCTGTCGCTTTTTAAGAATGCGTCTGATAGGAATCGAACCTACGCCTCAGGCTCCGGAGGCCGGCGCTCTATCCACTGAGCTACAGACGCATTACTTGTATGATACTATAATATTTAGAAAATTGCAAGTTTTTTTTCGGAAATACCGCTTGCCGAGTAACCAAATCGCCGCTATAATATTAACAATCGAATAAGTCAGGAGGCGGTCGGGTGGGAGAACCGAAAAAGAAACCGGGACGCAGCCGGAAGAACGGAACGGACTGGGAACTGCGCCGCTATGTGATGCTGCTTGCGGCGGTGATTGTATTGATTCTGATTGGCGCGGTGGCGATGTTTTCCGGGAAAATAACAGACATTCTGGGGAAAAAGGATGGCTTACCGGCAGAAATGGTGGATACAGGCGGATCTGGAATGGTGATTGAGCCGGACACGAAAGAATATATTCAGGACTTTGGCGGATGTATTCTGACAGAGAATGGCGAGCCGGGGATCACAGAGCTGATGAATACTTATTTTCAGGCGGTTTCCGACTGTGATATGGATACGTTTGTGAAGTTGTTTACCTCACAGGATACGAGTGAGGAAGAACACTACCGTCAGGAATTTGAAGAACAGAAGCAGTACATTTCCGGGTACCAGAATGTGAAATGTTATACGACGCCGGGGCTTAGGGACGGCGAGATGGCAGCGTATGTGTATTATGAGATTTTGTATACGGGCGTGGAGACACCGGCGCCGAGTCTGGTGCGGATCTATGCGGTCCGGGCGGAGGACGGAAGCTGGCAGATCGATGACGGGAAAATGTCCGAAGAGCTGACGCAGTATTTTGAAGAGCTGTCGGTCAATGAGGATGTGCGCCTTCTCAGCAAGCAGACGGATGAAGCAATGGATGCGGCGATGGAGCAGGATGAAGCTCTGAAAGAGCGCGTGGAATTTATGAAACAGGGCGCATCTTATATGCAGGAGGAGTCAGAACCGGCTGCGTCAAATCCTTAAAATGCTTTATTGAATTCGTCTGGCTGGAAAAATAAAGTTTTTAAGGTATGGAAAGCTGAAAAGCGGATATGCCGGAGTATAGAGAAATAGCTGATAGCATATAAGATATAAAACTGATCGATTTATATAAAGCGAAAGTACAGATATAGAAAGACAAAGAGGCACAAAGAATGGATGTAAAAGATTTTTATTATGATTTACCGCAGGAGTTAATTGCACAGGATCCGCTGGAAGATCGTTCTTCTTCCCGGCTTTTAGTGCTGGATAAAAAGACGGGTGAGATGCAGCATAAGGTGTTTAAGGATATTGTCAATTATCTTCATCCGGGCGATTGCCTGGTGATCAATGACACAAAGGTTATCCCGGCGCGTCTGATCGGAAGCAAGGAGGGTACGGATGCACACATCGAGATTCTTCTTCTGAAACGCCGTGAGAACGATATCTGGGAGACGCTGGTAAAGCCGGGAAAAAAGGCAAAGCCGGGAACCGTAATTAATTTTGGCGACGGTCTGTTAAAGGGAACCGTCATTGATGTGGTAGAGGAAGGAAACCGGCTGATTCAGTTCTCCTATGAGGGTATTTTCGAGGAGATTCTCGACCAGCTCGGCCAGATGCCGCTGCCGCCATACATCACACACCGTCTGCAGGACAAGAACCGCTATCAGACGGTTTATGCGGAACACGAAGGATCGGCGGCTGCACCGACAGCAGGTCTGCATTTCACGAAAGAGCTGCTGGCACAGATTCAGGAAATGGGCGTCAAGATCGCGCACGTCACACTTCATGTGGGTCTGGGAACCTTCCGGCCGGTCAAGGTTTCGAATGTACTGGATCATCATATGCACTCGGAGTTCTATCGTATCGAGGAAGATGCCGCCAACATGATCAATGAGACGAAGAAAAATGGCGGACGCATCATCTGTGTCGGTACGACAAGCTGCCGGACGATTGAATCCGCAGCGGCTGAGGACGGCACGATCCGCGCGTGCAGCGGCTGGACCGACATTTTTATCTATCCGGGATATCAGTTCAAGATTCTGGACTGCCTGATCACGAACTTCCATCTGCCAGAGTCCACTCTGGTGATGCTGGTATCGGCACTGGCAGGCAGAGAACATGTGCTGGCGGCTTATGAAGAGGCAATCCGCCAGAGATACCGCTTCTTTAGTTTTGGGGATGCGATGTTTATTCAGTAAACAGGATATGTGGTTAAGAAAGACTCATAGTGAACGTGCTATGGGTCTTTTTATTTCATAGGAAAGTGTACCCTATGAAACATTCCTTATTCTTTCGAAAACTGTTTGAACCCCATGGACGAAAATGTTATAATTTTTATACTTTGGTTGCCGGAAGCTTGCGGCACAATAAATCGAAATGAGATGAATAAAATGCAAAAAAATCAAAATGATAAATCATACAAGAGAGCACAGCCAAGTGAAAAGCAGGAATCCCGGATTCCAGCGGAAGGCGTTCGTTTAAATCGCTTTTTGAGCGAGGCGGGCATCTGCTCCCGGCGGGAGGCGGATCGGCGGATCGCGGACGGGCGTGTGACGATCGATGGGCGCGTGGCAGAGGTCGGGCAGAAGCTGATGCCGGGACAGCGCGTGGCGTGCGATGGCGTAGCGGTGTCCGGCAAGGATGCGCCGGTGCTTTTAGCGGTCAATAAGCCGCGGGGGATTGTCTGCACGACTTCTGATAAAGATCGGGCAGAAAATATCGTCGAATTTTTAGATTATCCGGTCCGGATTTACCCGATCGGGCGTCTGGACAAGGATTCAGAAGGGCTGCTTCTCATGACGAATGAGGGCGAGCTGGTCAACCGGATTCTAAGGGCTCGTTACGGACATGAAAAGGAATATCTGGTAACGGTGGATAAACCCATTGATAGTGAGTTTGTCCGGAAGATGAGCGCAGGAGTAAAGATTTTAGATACGGTTACCCGTCCTTGTGAGGTGGAAAAGACCGGGAAGACGAGTTTCCGGATCATCCTGACCCAGGGACTCAACCGCCAGATCCGCCGGATGTGCGAGGCGCTGGGGTACCAGGTGCAGACGTTAAAACGCGTCCGGATGCTGAACATTACGCTGGATGGGCTGAAAACAGGCGAGTACCGGGAAGTGACAGCGGCAGAGAGACAGAAATTAGAAGATATTTTGAACGGAAGGAAGAATGGCTGAGACAATGTTGTCTGGCAGTCAGTGCAGGTTCACATATGAGGTTGCATAGAAATGCTTGAAAACGCATTCAGAGGCAGTGGAGAGAGCGATGGGAAAGGTGGAGTCAGATAGATGGCAGAGGACAAGACAAAACGGATACGGGAGCTGATTAGGACGCTGCGGGCAGCAGGGCGCGCCTATTATCAGGAGAGCCGGGAGATCATGAGCAACTTTGAGTATGATAAGCTTTATGATGAACTGGTTTCATTGGAGAAAGAGACGGGAATTGTGTTTGCGAACAGCCCGACGCAGAATGTAGGATATGAGGTAGTCAGTGCGCTTCCGAAGGAGCGCCATGAGAAACCGATGCTTTCGTTAAATAAGACGAAGAGCGTGGAAGAGCTGGCAGACTGGCTCGGCGGGCAGACCGGGCTTTTATCCTGGAAGATGGACGGTCTGACGATCGTCCTGACCTATCAGAATGGAACACTTGTCAAGGCGGTTACGCGTGGAAATGGTGAGATCGGCGAGGTTATCACGGCAAATGCAAGGGCGTTCGTCAATGTGCCGTTAAATATTTCCTACCAGGGTGAGCTTATCCTGCGCGGCGAGGCGATCATCCGGTATTCGGATTTTGAGAAGATCAATGAGCAGATCGAGGATGTCAATGCGAAATATAAGAATCCGCGAAACTTATGCAGCGGTTCGGTGCGTCAGTTAAACAGCGAAATCACAGCGCAGAGACAGGTCCATTTTTATGCGTTCAGCCTTGTAAAGGCGGATGGCATTGATTTCAAAAATTCGCGGAAAGAGCAGTTTGAATGGCTGAAAACACAGGGGTTTGAGGTCGTAGAGTACCATGAGGTGACAAAAGAGACGCTGCCGGAGACGGTCAAAATGTATTTTGAGGCGATTGCGGAAAATGATACGCCGTCGGATGGACTGGTGCTTTTGTATGATGATATTGCCTACGGCCAGTCGCTGGGGCGGACGGCAAAATTCCCGCGCGATTCGATCGCATTCAAGTGGGCGGATGAGATTCAGGAGACGAAGCTTCTCTATATTGAATGGAGCGCGTCGAGAACGGGGCTGATTAACCCGGTGGCAGTATTTGAGCCGGTTGAGCTGGAGGGAACGACGGTCAGCCGCGCCAGTGTCCACAACATCAGCATCATGGAGGCGCTGGAACTGGGGGCAGGCGACCGGATTACGGTTTATAAGGCAAATATGATCATTCCGCAGATCGCGGATAACCTGACGCGCAGCGGCGTCCGGGATATCCCGGAGGTATGTCCGGTGTGCGGCGGTCAGACGGAGGTGCGCCAGATCAATGATGTAAAATCGCTTTATTGCACGAACCCGGACTGCCAGGCGAAGAAAATCAAGAGTTTTACTCTTTTTACAAGCCGCGATGCGTTAAATATTGCGGGGCTTTCAGAAGCGACGCTGGAGAAATTTATCGGCGTCGGCATGATTCATGAGTATGCGGACATTTTCCATCTGGACCGCCATCAGGAAGAGATCGTCGAGATGGATGGATTCGGGCAGAAATCGTATGACAATCTGATTGCGGCGGCTGAGAAGGCGTCCCACACGACCCTGCCGAGAATGGTGTACGGTCTGGGCGTTGCAGGCATCGGTCTGGCAAATGCCAAGATGATTTGCCGTCATTTTAAAAATGATTTTGAGGCGATGCGCCACGCCACCGTGGAAGAGCTGGTCGAGATTGATGGAATCGGGGAAGTTCTGGCGCAGGCGTGGACGGCATTCTTTTCGGATGGAAAGAATAATGCGATCGTCGATCATCTGCTGGCGGAGCTGACCTTTGAGGCAGGAGACGAAGAAAGCAGCGAGGGTGCAGATGAGGCATTCGCCGGGATGAACTTCGTCATTACCGGTTCGCTGGAACATTTCAAAAACCGGAAAGAGCTGCAGGAGCTGATAGAGCGCCGCGGCGGCAAGGTGACCGGAAGCGTGACGTCCAAGACGAATTATCTGATCAATAATGATGTGGCGTCGTCGTCCTCGAAGAATAAGAAGGCGCGGGAATTGGGGGTGCCGATTCTTTCGGAGGAGGAGTTTTTGAAGCTATAAGAGAGGTGAAAAAGCCGGACGCCAGACAGTGTTTAGCTGGCTTTTTTTTGCAGCTTGTGTTATGATTAGGAATGCTGATATAGTTTTTAGTGTAAGTAGAAATGAATCATATCGGTATATAATAGAATCCTAAAATTCAAACGAATTTTATATAAAAAGGGGATATATAACTATGCCAATTAAAATACAAAAGGATCTTCCTGCTAGGGCAATTTTGGAATCGGAGAATATATTTGTGATGGATGAGGATCGGGCGATGAGCCAGGATATTCGTCCGCTTGAGATTTTGATTCTGAACCTGATGCCGATCAAGGAGGATACGGAGACGCAGCTTCTGCGGGCACTTTCGAATACACCGCTGCAGGTGGACTGTTCATTCCTGATGCTGGAAACGCACGTTTCGAAAAATACATCACAGACGCATCTGAATAAGTTTTATGTGACGTTTGACGAGATCCGCCGCAAGCGCTTTGATGGTATGATTATTACCGGCGCGCCGGTGGAGAATATGGAGTTTGAGGAGATCAACTACTGGGACGAGCTGACGAAGATCATGGAGTGGAGCAAGACGCATGTGACCTCGACGTTTCATATCTGCTGGGGTATGCAGGCGGGACTCTATTATCATTATGGAATTCAGAAACATCAGAGAAAGACAAAGCTTTCCGGCATTTACAGACATCGTCTTTTGAACCGGAAGATCCCGCTGGTCCGTAGTCTCGATGATTATTTTTACTGCCCGCATTCCCGTTACACGGAAGACCGGGAAGAGGATATTCTGAAACATCCAGAATTGCAGATTCTGGCGAAATCGGATGAGGCTGGCGTATTTCTGGTGATGAACCAGGATGGAAGCCAGATTTTCGTTCAGGGGCATCCAGAGTATGATCGCATGACGTTAAACAACGAGTACCACCGCGATCTGAAAAAAGGCTTAAATCCGCAGGTACCGTGCAACTATTACCCGGACAACGATCCATTTTCCATGCCGGTGCTGAAATGGAGAAATATGTCCAACACGCTGTACACGAACTGGCTGAATTACTATGTATACCAGATGACGCCGTACGTGTTGAAAGAGGACGAGCAGGAATAAAAAGAGAAAAAGGCTGTCACATCAGGCAAATTTAAATTTGGTTCCATGGATTGGAAGCAGATTGAGTGCCTGGGGCGACAGCCTTTTCTAAAAGTTATAGAATAAAAACGATACTTTTTGATACTTAAAAGCGGATTGCCATTGACTTGTACGTATGAAAATGGGATAATGAACGCAGAGGTGATTGGTATGTTTAAAATTAATCCATACAGACCCGGCGCGGGCTTGATGCCGACGTATCTGGCTGGAAGAGATGCCGATATGGATGCGATCCGGGATTTGCTTGATGCCCTGAAATTGGGGATTCCGACCCAGTCGGTTATTTTCAGCGGTTTAAGAGGAGTGGGAAAGACCGTTCTTATCAATAAGCTTCAGGAAATTGCCGAAGAAAAAGGAATTTTTTGTAAACACATTGAGGTGGAAGAACGAAAAGATTTTATTTCTCAGATTGCAAGCTGTTCGCAGGCTTTTTTGCGTCAGATCAGTACTGCAGAAAAATTTAAATCACTGATACAGAAGCCATTGGATGCAATTAAATCTTTGATTGTTTCATTTGATCCAGATGGAAATACATTTTCGCTGTCGCTGCAGGAGCGGGAGCTGTATCGTACAAGTAACCTGACACAGAGTCTGACAGATGTATTTACGGCGTTGGGGGAAACGGCGTATAAGACGGAATCGCCGCTTTGTTTTTTTATTGATGAAATTCAGTATATGAAACCGGAAGAGCTGGGAGCTTTAATTGCGGCACTTCATCGGACCAATCAGCTTGGCTATCCTCTTATGCTGATTGGAGCTGGACTGCCTAAAATTTATGCTATGCTGTCGGAAGCAAAATCATATTCGGAACGGCTGTTTATTTATAAAGAGATAGATTCTCTGGATCGCGATCAGTCGATCGAGGCAATCCGGAAACCAGCGGAAAAATTAAATGTTTCCTATACGGACGAGGCGGTTGGAGAAATCATTGATATTACGAAGGGCTATCCATTTTTTATCCAGCAATTATGCCAGATTGTCTTTCAGAACACAGATGGAAAGCGGATCGATGAGAAACATGTGGAATCCTGCATTCCAGAATTTTTCCATAACTTAGATAATGGATTTTTTAAGGTGCGCTACGAGAGATGTTCGGAAGCGGATAAGAAGTTTATTTTTGCAATGGTCTCATGCGATAAACTGCCATGTACGATTTCAAATATTGCGCAGGTTATGCATAAGACGGTCAGTGCCATTTCTACGTCGAGAGCGCAGCTGATCAATAAAGGGATTATTTATGCAGTCCGCTATAAAGAATTGGATTTTACGGTACCAGAGTTCAGTGGATTTATAAGGAGACTTCCGGAATTTGGGGAGTGGGAGAAAGAAAATCAGGAAGAGCAGAAATAGGAAATCCACTCTTCTAGATTACGCGCGCAAGTCTTATATGCGTTCCATCTAAATTACCGGGCATGTTCCCGCATCAGCGCGATTTCCGCCGCATATCCATCCGGATCGTTCGGCGTTTCCAGATAGAAGGGAAGATGCTTTAACGCGGGATGCTGTACGACGCGGATCAGGGCTTCGGCTCCGATGTAACCTTCGCCGATGCGTGCATGGCGGTCTTTGTGAGCGCCAAGCGGATTCAGGCTGTCATTCAAGTGGATGGCGCGCAGACGGGAAAGACCGATGACGCGGTCAAATTCGGTGAGAACCTCATCCAGGTGATTGACGATGTCATAGCCGCCATCCCAGATATGGCAGGTATCCAGGCAGACACCGAGATGGTCGGAGAGTTCAATGCGGTCGATGATTTCCCGAAGCTCTTCAAAGCGGCTGCCGACTTCACTTCCTTTTCCTGACATGGTTTCCAGAAGAACGGTTGTAGTCTGTTCCGGTTTCAAAATGGAATTTAACATTTCGGCAATGAAGGCAATGCCGGTTTCAACGCCCTGCTTTACATGGCTTCCCGGATGGAAATTATAGCAGTTTCCCGGTGTGTATTCCATGCGCGCCAAGTCATCCGCCATGGTGCGGCGGGCAAAGTCACGGATTCCCTCATCGGCAGAGCAGGCATTCAAGGTGTAAGGAGCATGGGCGAGAATTTTTTCAATCCCATGTTCTTTTGCAAATGAAAAAAATTTAGCAACATCTTCTGGATCGATGTCTTTGGCTTTGGCACCGCGCGGATTCCGGGTAAAAAACTGAAACGTATTGGCATTTATTTTGACCGCTTCCTTTCCCATGGCGAGATAGCCGCGGGAAGAGGAAAGATGACATCCAATTGTAAGCATGATTAGGAACCTCCGTATGTGTAGTAAATGATTTGTGTGATATCTGATGCTGCGGATTGACTTGGCAGCAGTGATATTGAAGCAGAGCCGAACGAAATGGCTGAACTTAGTATTTATGATAGACTTATGATAGCATAGAAGACGGTTAAGAGGGAAGCTGTATTATCAAATATAATTTTATAAAAGCAGTAAACAGGTTAGGATTAAAACGAGAATGGCATTGGAATCAGTTCGATGCCATTTTTTATATTTTTTTATGTAATAAAAGCAGTCCGCCCGCATACAAAAGACAGAGGCCCCCAGCCTGGAAAAGCACCGGCGGAAACAGGTGCGGGAGTGTTTCAAACGTAAAAAGAGTGTGTAAAAGGTGATTTGACCTCTCAAGACCCTGCAGGATTCCAAGCGCTGTCAGGAGGCAGAAGACGGGCTTTACGATCCCTTGGCCAAGCGGCAGCCGGATCGGGACTTCGCAGGCGAGGGCGTGGATGTGGAGAAAGGCGAGCACCAGTTCGCTGATGAGAAGCGCCGCCAGATAGGCGAAAATTCCCCATCGTGGGATGGCGAAAAGGACGAGCGACAGGGTGAGAAGCATGGAAACCGTATGGTGGACGAAGACGGTTCCCGTTTTTCCAAGCCCGTTTAAAATACTTCCCATGGTGGTGGAGAGGTAGAGAAACGGGCAGAGCCAGGATAAAATCTGGATGAAACGTCCGGCATCGGCATTGTGGTAAAAGGTTTCGCCGAGCGCCGGACCGAAGCGGGTGAAGAGCCCGACGCAGAGAATCCCCATGTACAGGCTGTAACGGAGAGCCATGGAGATGGTGCGTTCGATTTTGTCCGGCTGATTCTGCGCCTGCGCCTCCGAGACTGCCGGGAGCAGGACGACGGCGAGGGAGTTGGTGATGGCGGATGGAAAGAGGACAAAGGGGAGTGCCATGCCTGTGAGAACTCCGTAAATACTGACCGATTCAACCCGCGAGAGCCCGGAGAGGAGAAGCTGGTTCGGTACAAAGATGGCTTCGAGACTCTGGAGAAAGCTGAGCGTGAGACGGTTAGCCATGAGCGGGAGTGTCAGGGCAAGAAGCGGAGAAAGCAGAGGGGCGGCGTTGATACGGGGCATGGCAGCTTCAGAAGATGGAGAGGACGGTTCCATCTGACGGGAAAGATTCGGATTGGATTTGTCCGTGACAGGCCTCCTGGAAACCGGCTTTGAACTTCCATATACCAGCAGGCAGAATATAGCCGAAGCCGCTTCCCCGATCAACAGCCCCCAGACAGCCAGCAGCACCGTGATCGGAATCCTGTTCGTGCGGCAGACATGGACGATCAGCAGGACTGAGAAAATGCGGATGCACTGCTCGACCACCTGAGAAAATGCCGGGACTGCCGTTTTTTTGAGCCCATAATAATACCCGCAGCAGCAGGCATGGATCGCGCAGAAGGGGATCGAGAGGGCGAGTGCGGGCAGAAGCGGCGCACATTCGGGCGCAAGAAGGACGCGCGCGGCGAGAAAATCGGCGAAGGTGTAGATCAAAGAGGTCAGCGGCAGGGCGATCGATAGTGAGAGTGCGAGGCTGACCCGCAAAAAGGCGCGTCCCTTTTCCGGGGAGGCGGCGGTCAGGCGGGAGAGTGAAGTCTGGATTGGACCGGCGCAGAGAGCAAATGCGATGCCATGTATGGGAAAAATCATCTGATATAAACCCAGACCTTCGGCGCCGATCGTCCGGGAGAGAAAGATGCGGTAGAAAAAGCCGAGAATCCGGCAGAAAAATCCGACTGCCGTCAGGAGCAGGGTTCCGGTAATCAAAGGATGAAATCTTCGCATAGCAGATCTCCGGGGAGGGTATGTTAGAAAAGTATATGAAGAAATAGAAAAAAGTAGAAGAAAGCTGGACGATTATAAAATGTTGGGAAGTCTTCTTTTTTAGATCAAGAAACAAACGAATAGAGAAAAAGCAGGGATTTTTTGCGTAAGATACAAAAATTAGCTGTATTTAATACATAAAATAACAGATGGACATTAAGGCGGAACAGGAATATACTAAAAACATCAAAAACAAAGGATTATGATGAAAAATAACAGGTTGGTAGGAAAGAGAGAGGAAGTATGCTGGAGGGAATTGTATTACTTGCATTCATCGCAGCGCTGGCAGGCTGCGTGTTTACCGGCGCGTCCGTGCTTTGGGCACTGGCGGGCGGCTATCTGATTTTCTGTGCGTATGGCCTGATTCGGAAGCACAGCCTCGCGGAACTTGGAAAAATGTCGCTTTCCGGCGTTAAAACCGTCCGCAATATCCTGATGATTTTCGGACTGATCGGCTTTATCACAGCGCTGTGGCGGGCATCTGGCACGATTGCGGTGATCGTGTGCTGGTCGTCGAAGCTGGTGTCGCCGTCGGCATTTCTGGTGATCGCGTTTCTTCTTAACTGTATGGTGTCGATCCTGACCGGAACATCTTTTGGAACCGGCGCGACGATGGGTGTTATCTGTATGGCGATGGGACGTGCGATGGAGCTTGACCCGTTCTGGATCGGCGGCGCGATTCTTTCGGGCATCTATTTTGGCGACCGCTGTTCACCGGTATCGTCCAGCGCGAATCTTGTCTGTGTGCTGACGAAGACCGATATTTATGAAAATATCCGCGAAATGATAAAGACATCGCTGGTGCCATTTGCGGCTACGTGTATTCTCTATTATATCGTGGGACGATCGATGAGTGCCGGAAGCGGACGGATGGATGTGGAAGGGCTTTTTTCCAATAGTTTTGTGCTTCACTGGAGCGCGGTGATTCCGGCGGCGATCATTCTGGTGTTGTCCGCTTTTCGCGTGGAAGTCAAGAAAACGATGCTGATCAGTATTATTCTGGCGGCATTTTTGAGCGTGGTGCTCCAGGGGCGGTCATTCGGGGAAATTTTACAGATGTGTCTGACCGGTTATCAGGCAAATGATCCGGAGCTCAGTGCCATGATGAACGGCGGTGGTTTGAAATCGATGATTAAAGTGGCAGCGATCGTGAGTCTGTCTTCCTGTTATGCGGGAATTTTCGAGGGAACCGGGCTCTTGAAGCCGATTCAGGGGAAAATAGAGGCGCTGAGCCGGAAAATTACTCCGTTTGGTGCGACCTTTGCGGTGGCAGCGGTTGCTTCCATGATCGCTTGTAACCAGACGCTTTCGATCATGCTGACCCATCAGCTCTGCAAGGAAGGAAATCCAGATAATAAACGATTTGCAATCGATCTGGAAAATACGGCGGTTGTGCTGGCACCGCTGGTACCGTGGTCGATCGCCGGAGCTGTTCCTCTGGCAGCCGTCGGTGCTCCGATTGCGAGTGTGGCGGTGGCGTTGTATCTGTACATACTGCCGATCTGGAGTTTTTTGATGCGGCTGGTAAAAAAGGGGTAAGCTGGTTTTTGTGATTTTGAAGACGCCTTTCTGGTCAAGATAGTCGAGTGCACGAATCTTTTCTTCCTTGTTCATCAGCATCATCGGTTTGCCGATCATGGCTGTCTGATTTGTGCCGCTGGTACCGTCCGTGCTGCCATGTCCAGTTGATCCATTTCCGGCAGCGTTGCCGCCGCCTCTCTGTCTGTCTGTCGTAGTTCGCTTGCTTTCACAACATCTGTTCGCCTGCGACGGACTTCCGCCTCATTCGGATAGATGTGTTCAAGATGCGTACAACTGACAGCTCAGAAGGCTATGGCAGCAACACTGGAAGCCGTTCTCAGGTTTTTCGCGTCCCACTACGGATATGGCTCATGTGGATGAGATGACAGGTGTGGAATTGTGAAGGGATTATTGAAAAAAATCTCCGATTATTTATCTTCCCAAGTCTCAATCCGCGCCTTACGGTTCAAAATCCCTTTCTCCCATATCATTAAATGCACCTTAAATTCAATCGAATCCTGCGCTGTCGTAAAGGGTTCTTCACGCAGCAGTTCGGAGCGGATGCCGCGCTTTTCAAGCTCTTTCTGCCTCTTTTGGGCAAGAAGTTCGAGCGCTAGGTGACGGGTCTGCTGGGCTTTTCCGAAGGTGCGGGACGGGTAGGCGGAAGAGGCTTTTTGAAGCTTCCGGGACAGGAGATCAACCGTCTTGGCATGGGCGTTCCGGTGCAGGAGGCGGGCAATCTGACGGGCGCGGCGCTTGGTGGGGTGCTGCTCATAGTCTTTCAGGCGATGTAGCAGTTTTGGATCACCGGCTTCGACGGCGATGGACTGGAAGACGCGCGAAGCGTCTTCGGAGAGGTGCCAGGGATTTTTGCGGACGACGCGGTATTTTTCTGGAACCGCCGGGTAGCAGCAGACGTTTAAAGGAGGAAATTCCGTGAGGGCGGCAAGTTCCCGTTCTTCTGTGCTGCAGGATTCTTCGCCTAGATAGTCGAGCTTGTCGCGCAGGATGGCGATGCGGTATTCGAGCTGGCGGAGGTATTCGTAGCCTTTCATCCAGAAGTGCCCGATCTGACTGTAGTCATAGTAGTGATTTTCGAGAGTCAGATCTTCGAAAAAGAGTGTGACAACCGAGTCTCCCTGATGGACGATCAGGGCGTAGCGTTCGTTTTCATCCTGGGTTAAGAGGGCATCGAGTTCACCCTCGTAGGCCGGATCGTAGGTACCGGTCAGGCGGGCGTTGTGGAAGAGAAGGAAACTTTCGGCTGCATCATTCATCAGGTAAACCAGGCGGATCGTGCTAGGGGTAGCGTTATCTGTTTCCGGGAAAATAAGCTCGAATTGATTTTCGGATAGTAGTAATTGTAACATGGAAAAAGGCTCCATTTTATAAAACTCCTTATGTATAAAAATTAAAATGTTTTCCGACACAGGCAGAAAAACGGAGCCAGTGACTATCGTATTCTCAATACAGGAAAACATAGAACAATCATGGTAATTATAAGAGAAATAAGAAGAGGATGCAAGAGAATAGCAATGCTGCTGCCAGATTGTACAAAATTTTCAGCTCAGAAAAATTTTTCCAGTGAATCGTAACATTTTCTATGTTTCACAAAAAAAGATAGTAAAACCGCGCGATTCGTGTTAATATAAGAAAGCATAAGAATAATCGCGGTGTTTTTGCAACGGCGGTGAAAACTGCAAAGCTGCGTAAGAGACTGCAAGTATGAATAGAAAGGAAAATTTATCATGGAAATCACAAAAGCAACCACGATGGGCGAGATGCTTCAGTATGATATGGGTATTGCATATGTTCTGATGGAGGCAGGCATGCACTGTGTTGGCTGTCCGTCTTCGATCGGTGAGTCTCTGGAGGAGGCTTGCATGGTACACGGTCTGAACGCAGACGAGGTTATGGCAAACATCCAGGAATACCTGAACGCAAAGAAAGAGTCTGAGCAGGCTGAATAATCGCAACCTAGATGCTCGGTTAAATTTCGGATAAAAAGACGCTGTGCAAGAAGTAATGAGGCTTCTGCACAGCGCCTTTTTCGTTGTTTTATAGGAAAGAGCGTCTCATAAAGTAACAGTGAAAAATGTTCGGATGAGGGTGCGGACATTTTCTTGGACTATCTAAGTGACCAATCCAAGTCTATGTCTGTACTCTATAGGACTCAAATATCCTAAGTAAAAGTTACTTAAAAAATTTGCTTTACGAATTGAAAGACTGAGTGAATGGTCTGAATTTGGATAAGGAAGAATAGTAGAATAAAAATTCTTCAAATGTTAAATAAATTCGACCAAGAAATGATAGAAAAATATGAAATAAAACACAGGCAGCTTCGACGGATATCGTCTAGGCTGCCTGTGTCTATTAGGGGCTGAAGTCCTATTTTGTACGTTTTGTGCAAAAATTCTAAAATGTATATAGAAACAGAATGCACAGAGAAAGAGCAAATTCTTATGCCTTAATCTTCTTTTCCTCCAGATTCCGGTAATACTCCTTCACCATATCGATAAAATCCTTCGCGTGTGGTGAAATAATGCTGTTCTTCTTATATAAAAGCAGCAGCGGCACGCTGAACGGTGGATTGTCTACGGTGAAGAATGCAAGCTGCTCCACGTGGGCAGTGTGGCGGATTCCGCCTTCCGGGAGGAAGGTGATGCCGAACCCTCTTGCCGCCAGGTTGACCGAAGTCGTACTGCTGGTGGTGTATAGGGCATCCTTTGGTTCCATATTCATCTTGGCAAAGAGGTTTTTCATGGCGTGTCCCATGACCTGATCTTCCTGCAGCAGGATGAAGCGTTCCCGGCGCAGCTTTTTCATGTCGATTGGAAGCGGATGGTCCGGAGTGCCTGCTTCCAGACCGCGGATAGCCGGATGGTCCTTGCTGGCTACCAGAAGGAGGCGCTCATTGAAGATGGTGTCATAGACGAAATCATCCAGATTGAGCGGCATATTCATCAGGGCGAAATCGATCTGATCCTCCTGTAACAGCTTGGAAAGCTGGGCAGTGTGGTGTTCACGTAAGGTGATGCGGACATCCGGGTGGCTTTCAGAGTAGCTTGGCAGGATATCCGGCAGCAGGACGGATCCGCGCCACAGCGTCATGCCGACATTCAGAGTACGGCTGCGTCCCGTTTTCAGCTCGCCGAGCTGTTCCTCAAACTGCCCGGTCAGGACTCCGACACTTTCCAGATAACGCATATAGATTTTTCCTGCCTCAGTTAGTTTGAGCGGCATATGGCTGCGATCGAAGAGCTTGACGCCTAATTCCTTTTCGGTTCGTGCGATACACTGGCTTAAATATGGCTGTGACAGATATAATTTTTCAGCCGCTTTGGAAATGCTTCCCTCACGGACGGTGGTAATAAAATACTCCGGGTTTTTAATATACATTTTCTGCCTCCATTTGGCTTAATTAGCCTTTGCTTTATAGGACTATTTTTAAATGCTTATATTATTGTAAAAAAACAATATTTATATTCTCGTTCCGGGGATGGTATTTCAAGTTGATGCGTGTTATATTATAACCATCAGGAAAAAACAAGAGTTTTCACTTAGAAGTATCCTAATAATATATAATAATATTACAATAGCGATATGTCAAGTGAAGAACCGACCTGATTCTATACCAATCCCTTTTATGTATGTATAAGTATTGACAGGTATCCGTTACCAGTTTATTTCTTTTTATTTATGTAAACCCTATTGCATCAACCCTCCATGTGCGGTCAGAAGCCAATGACAGCACTACAGCAGTTATCCGAAGATTCCCTCTTGGAGGATAACATGCGTTTCCACGGAATTGCTGCCGATTGGGTAACGGATTTCAAGGCAGAAGTGGAGCAAAGATTTAATAAAAAACCGTTTAGTCAGGAGTTGACCCCTCCTAGCTGGACGGTTTTTTATTGTCTGGATAAGTAAGGTGGAATAGCTTGAGCACATTATATACCCCATTTTTAACTAGGTTTTTTCAAAAACCCGCTCATTCTTGCTTGTATTTTTTCAATTTTCCTATATAATAATAAAGAACGTAGATGAAGCTTTTACCTTTATTGCTACAAACTATGTACGCAGCAAATGTTTACAGGCGGGGAGTTCCTGCCGTGAGATTCCGTGTGATACAATCACAATAAAGGCAGGCGTGCATACACTAAGAAGAAAGGCGGATTTATTAGTTATGAAACAGTTGATTTATCTGGACAATGCGGCGACAACCAAAACGCGTCCGGAAGTAGTGGAGGCAATGCTCCCGTATTTTACGGAGTATTACGGCAACCCGTCTTCCGTTTATGAATTTTCGGCAGAGCCGAAGAGAGCGATTGCACAGGCTCGCGAGACGATCGCGAAAGCGCTGGGCGCAAAGTCCAACGAGATTTACTTTACCTACGGCGGCACGGAGTCTGATAACTGGGCGCTGATTTCCACAGCAGAGGCATATCAGGCAAAGGGCAAGCACATTATCACGACCAAGATTGAGCACCATGCGATTCTGCACACCTGTGAGTACCTGGAGCAGAGAGGCTTTGAGGTTACTTATCTGGATGTAGATGAGTTCGGTGTTGTTAAATTAGACGAGCTGGAGAAGGCGATCCGTCCGGACACCATCCTCATCTCTGTTATGTTTGCAAACAATGAGATCGGTACGATTGAGCCGATCAAGGAAATTGGTGAGATTGCGAAGAAACACGGCATTTTATTCCACACCGATGCGGTACAGGCATTTTGTCATGTTCCGATCAATGTAGATGAGTGCCATATCGATATGCTCAGTTCCAGCGCCCACAAGTTAAATGGACCGAAGGGAACCGGCTTCCTTTATATCCGTACCGGATTAAAGACTCGTTCCTTCATCCACGGCGGCGCACAGGAGCGTAAACGCCGCGGCGGTACCGAGAATACGGCTGGTATCGTAGGATTCGGCAAGGCAGTTGAGATTGCGATGGCGACGATGGAAGAGCGCACAGCAAAAGAAAAAGCAATGCGTGATCACCTGATCGAGCGTGTATTAAAAGAAATTCCATTTGCACGCCTCAACGGACATCCGTCCCAGAGACTTTCCAACAATGCAAACTTTGCATTCCAGTTCATCGAGGGTGAATCCATGCTGATCATGCTTGATATGGAAGGCATCTGTGGTTCCAGCGGTTCTGCATGTACCTCCGGATCCCTGGATCCGTCCCATGTACTTCTGGCGATCGGACTGCCGCATGAGATTGCACACGGTTCCCTGCGTCTGACCCTGTCAGCCGAGACAACCATGGAGCAGATTGATTTCACGGTAGACTGCTTAAAGAAGATTGTAGAACGTCTTCGTTCTATGTCTCCGCTGTATGAGGATTACATTAAGAAACATCCGCAGCAGTAAGATTTAGACAGTTTAAGCAAAATGAACATTCACAGTGAATGAAGATATAGAGAGGAAACACCCGATGTATTCAGAGAAAGTAATGGATCATTTCCAGCATCCGAGAAATGTAGGCGAGATTGAAAATGCCAGCGGTATGGGTACCGTCGGCAACGCAAAATGCGGTGATATTATGCGTATTTACCTGGATATCGATGACAACCAGATCATCCAGGATGTAAAATTTAAGACATTTGGCTGCGGTGCAGCCGTTGCGACCAGCAGCATGGCGACCGAGATGGTAAAAGGAAAAACCATCCAGGAAGCGATGGAAGTTACCAACAAAGCCGTTATGGAGGCACTGGACGGACTTCCGCCAGTTAAGGTACACTGTTCTCTGCTTGCAGAGGAGGCAATTCACGCTGCTCTCTGGGATTATGCTCAGAAGAATGGCATTGAGATCAAAGGACTCGTAAAACCGAAGACGGATATCGGCGAGGAAGAAGTCGAAGAAGAGTATTGATGAAAAAGAAAAAAGTAGTAGTCGGCATGTCAGGAGGAGTTGACTCCTCCGTGGCTGCCTGGCTTTTAAAAGAACAAGGATACGATGTGATCGGCGTCACAATGCAGATCTGGCAGGATGAGACGAATGTAGAGCAGGAAGAGCACGGCTGCTGCTGTGGTCTGAGCGCTGTCGATGATGCCAGACGGGTTGCGGAACGGCTTGAGATCCCGTATTACGTGATGAACTTCAAAAAAGAGTTCAAAGAAAATGTCATGGATTACTTTGTACAGGAATATCTGGACGGACACACGCCGAATCCATGTATTGCCTGTAACCGATATGTAAAATGGGAGTCCCTTTTGCAGAGAAGTCTGGAAATTGGGGCTGATTATATTGCAACGGGACATTATGCGCGCGTGAGAAAGCTGCCGAATGGCCGCTATGCGATCTGCAAGTCTGCGACGGCGGCGAAGGATCAGACCTACGCGCTTTATAACCTGACCCAGCATCAGCTTGCACACACTTTGATGCCGGTCGGCGAATATACGAAAGACAAGATTCGAGAGATGGCGGAGGAGATTGGACTTCCGGTGGCACACAAGCCGGACAGTCAGGAGATCTGTTTCGTGCCGGACAACGATTATGCAAAATTTATCGAGGAAAATAGTAATTGCCGGATTGACGAAGGCAATTTTGTAGATAAGTACGGCAATATTTTAGGTCATCATAAAGGAATTACCCATTATACAGTGGGACAGAGAAAGGGCTTAAATCTGGCACTCGGTCATCCGGTGTTCGTGACGGAGATCCGTCCGGAGACGAACGAGGTTGTGATCGGGGAAAATGAGGACGTCTTTTCTAACCGCCTGACCTGCCGGAACCTCAACTGGATGGCGATTGAGGATCTGGGAGATCAGGAGATGCGCGTCAGTGCGAAGATTCGTTACAGCCACAAAGGGGCATCCTGTACGATCCGCAAGATTGGCGAAGATCGGGTGGAATGCGTATTTGATGAGCCGCAGAGAGCGGCGACGCCGGGACAGGCAGTCGTTTTTTATGACGGCGAATATGTCGTAGGCGGCGGTACGATCGAATAATTTAGAAATGAAAGAAGATTTTAATTGGGCAGAAATGTCTGTCGGCATCAAAGTTGTGCTGCGATGTGATTGATTGGAAACAGTGAATGCGCGGATCATGGAGAGGTTAGAATCTTCTGTAAGATTGGAGTTTTTTATAAATGGCAAGAGGAGAAAGCAGAAAAAGAAAGCCAGGCACACCGGATTACCGGAAACGTTTCTGGGCGGCGGTGACCGCGATTGTGGTCGCGGCGGGTTCCATTGGCGTAAGCCATGCGGGATTTACCCTTCCGAATCAGGCACAGAAGCAGGTGCAGATGGCGGCTGCTGAGACAGAACTGGCGGAACAGACAGCGAAGAAACAGGTGCCGAATGCGGCAAAGCGAAGTCTGGAGCTGGAAGATGCACAGGGCATTCAGGAGGCGGATGCAGCGGCGGTTGCGGATCAGAGCGAGCTGGAGAGTGACAAAACGACGGCGAGCGGCTTCCGGAGTGTAGATGAGACAGTGTATGCGACTGAGAACCTGCTCAACGTGCGTTCGGGCTGTGGAACGGAGTATGAGATTGTGACACAGCTGAATCAGGGCGACAGCGTGCAGCGCGTCGGTATCGGAGACGGCTGGAGCGAGGTGCTTTATAAGGACAAGAGCTGTTTTATCCGTTCCGAATACCTGACGACGACCGAGCCGGGCAGTGAGGAAGCGACGGTCACAGCGCAGGGGGCAGAAGCGGATGCACAGGGTGCACCGGTGTCCAACGGACGTATCGTAGCGATCGATGCGGGACATCAGGCAAAGGGAAATCCGGACAAAGAACCAGTTGGACCGGGCTCCTCGACCATGAAGGCGAAGGTGGCTTCCGGCACCGAGGGCGTATCGACGAAGCTGCCGGAATATGAGCTGACTTTATCAGTTTCGAAGAAGTTAAAACGGATTCTGGAAGAGAGAGGCTATCAGGTCGTCATGATCCGGGAGTCCAACGATGTCAACTTAAGCAATGCGGAGAGAGCGGAGATCGCCAACAAGAGCGGCGCCTCCATTTTCGTCCGGATTCACGGCAATTCGCTGGATAACACGACGGTCAACGGAACACTCTCCATGTGCCAGACGGCGACCAACCCGTACAACGGCGAGCTTTACGCGGCAAGCTATTCTCTTTCCAAGAAGATCACGGACTCTGTCTGCGCGGCAACCGGCTTCAAGAACCGCGGTGTGCAGGAGACAGACAGCATGAGCGGCATCAACTGGTGTAAGATTCCGGTTTCCATTGTCGAGATGGGCTTTATGAGTAACCCGGAAGAAGATCAGAAGATGGCACGGGATGATTATCAGGAATTGATTGCCGGGGGAATTGCGAACGGAATTGATGCGTATTATCAGTAAATAGTGAAAAAAACAGATGACAAAAGTCAAAATATCATGTATAATAGTATAGGTGTTTCGAAGAGAAACACCTAATATCTGGAGACGTAGCGAAGCGGCCGTAACGCGGCGCACTCGAAATGCGTTTGTCGGTTCATCCCGGCACGAGGGTTCGAATCCCTCCGTCTCCGCGTCCTGGGGATCCTTGTAAATACAGGGATCCCCTTATTTTATTTCATAGGAAATTGCGTCCTGTGAAACAAAAAATGCTCCGCGAGGATGCGCACTTGCGCGAAGCAGAAACATGTCGCAAGCGAAAAAGAGCTGCCACGTTTTGAGTGACAGCCCTTGATTGGAAAATTTATGGATTTTTACCGTACCTTCGTATCTTCCGCATAAAACTCCGCATAAGCATCCTGCAAAGTCTTCAGCGTCTTCGGATCTTTTCCTCCGATTGGTTTTCCATCGAGTTCAACGGCCTGGATGCAGAGCCCGCCGGAGCTGCTGACGATGATTTCGTCGGCGTCTGCCAGTTCCTGCATGGTAAATGGTGCCTCGCTGGTCGGGATGCCGTTTTTCTCAGCTAACATCAGCAGATGTTTTAACGTGATGCCCGGAAGAATCAGATTATCTCTCGGTGGGGTGCAGAGAACGCCGTCCTTGATGATTAAGATATTGCTGTGGGCGCATTCGGTGACGCGTTCGCCGCGGTGGAAGACCGTTTCCTGGCAGCCCTGTTCGATGCAGCGCTGGTAAGCGATGACACTTGGAATCAGGTTCAGCGTCTTGATGTTGCAGTGCAGGAAACGGGTGTCCTCCATCGAGATCAGGCGGAAAGTCTTATCAAATGGAATCAGGTCGCACGGAACAGTAAAAATCATCAGATTTGGTTTTACGGAAGCAGGTGGAAACTGATGTCCACGATAGGTAGTTCCGCGGGAACACTGCCAGTACAGCATACCGTGGTCAATCTCATTGGCATCGATGCATTTCTGCAGCTCGGCACGCAGTTCTTCGCGCGACATTTCAAACGGGATTTCCAGCAGCTTGCAGCTGTTGTAGAAACGGTCGAGGTGGTCGTCTGCGGCAAAAATGTTGTTGTTTGCAAAGGTGGTGGCATCGTAGCAGCCATCTCCAAAATAAACGGCGCGGTCCAACATTGGGATTTTCATTTCCTCGAGGGGGCCGATTTCTCCATTGTAATATCCGACATATTTCATTGCATATACTTCCTTTCTATGTTGATTCGAAAATACCTCGTCAAGTGTTTACATTATACCACATCCGCCTATAAGATGAAATCTCCCACAGGCGGATGTGTTCTTATCATTACATATTTATTTGTCTTTATGTTTAATAATCTTATATCCGCCTACCAGCAGCGTCGGCAGCAGGTAGAAGAGGATAAAGCCGTAAGACAGGTACGAATAGCCCTGCTCGATCAAGGTGACAACGCCGACGCGGGATAATACAAGTGCAGCGATCAGCGTGATGACCGTAATCAGACCGCGGTTTGTATCGGACAGCTTGGCAGCGCCCTTTTCCTCCATGGCAACGTCGAAACGGTCGATGATCATGTGGATGCAGCCAGTTGCCGTCTCAACCAGCGTCCAGCCCATAACGAGACTGAACAGTGCCATCAGTGCCGGTCCGCCGTTGACTGCCTTGATCATTTCCATCCACGGGGTTGTGACATCCGCGCCAACGATGGAGGTGTCACCGTAGAAGCACATCATCGCAAAGTAAGACAAAAACCACGGAATAACCATCAGAAGACCGGCGATTAGACCGGAAATAAAGGTTTCTTTCCGTTTGGTCTGGCGTGTCAGGGAGAACATGCCCATCGGGATGGCATTGATGTTGTAGGCAACATACAGGATACCGGTGTAAATGCACAGCGGAACAGTGACAGAGCCGTCGTAGGTGCTGGTGTCCATCGTGCTGAATACATGGGAAATGTTGCCGCCCTTGTTGACGAGTACCAGAATTGTAAACAGAATATAGCCGCCGTACAGTAAAATAGTACCGATCGATTCAAATTTCTCGATCACCTTGGAACCCTTAAAGTTCAGGAGTCCGCAAATCAGAACGATCACAACGGAGCCGAGAATATTCGGAAGTCCGACCTGCTCGAAAATACTTCCAGTTGCGGCTGCCATAACGGCAATCAGCAGAATCGCGATGAGGACAGTTAAAATATCCATCATCGGCCAGAGCGGTCCAATGACCTGCTTGATATAGTTTTTATAATCGTAAACCTTGTAGATCCGGCAGATCTCAAAGGTCAGGAAGGCAAACAGGGCAAAACCGATGCCGATCGTCAGTCCGGAGATCCAGCCCATCGCTCCGAATTTCGCACCGTAAGAATAAATCTCACGTCCGGTTGCATAGCCGCCGCCAATCAGAACCGATTGCAGCAGGACGCCCGGCAGAATGTACTTGGCGTATGTGCCTTCGTAGAAATTTTTGAATTGTTTCATACCTTTCACTCACTTTCTTTTGTTGACTATTAAAAATTATAAAGGATGAATGAAAAACTTGCCAATAGAAAGAACAGATATTATAATAAGGGAAACTTATAACAAAACAGGAAAAGCCAGATCGAAAGCCCGTAAATTGGGCGGCATGATTCATTTTTCTGCTCGATCGAAAAGACGCGATTACATATAGGATATAGAAATGGGGAAATAAGATGAATTTAAAACAGATGGAATATTTTGTGGCGGCGGCGGAGCAGCTGAATTTTACGCGGGCGGCGAAAAAATGTTTTATTTCGCAGACAGCGATGACGCTGCAGATTCAGTCGTTGGAGGAGAAGATCGGGGTGCCGCTTTTTGTGCGGGACAAGCACCATGTCGAGCTGACGGCGGCAGGAAAGGTATATCTGAACGAGGCGCGGGCGATTCTGGTCCGCGCCGAGGAGGCGGCAAAGCTCGCGCGGACGGCAGCGGAAGGCGTAGCTGGGGAGCTGACGATCGGATTTATCCGGGGATATGAGCAGAGCCGTTTTTCGGAGACGCTCAGAAGTTTTCATGAGGCGTACCCGAATATTTCGATTCATCTGCTGCGGGAAAATATGAGCGCGCTCTATGAGCTGTTAGATAATGGAACCTGCGATCTTGCGTTTAATCTGTCTTTGTACACGCAGAATTACGAGGATTTAAAGCACCGGTTCCTCAAACAGTTTCCGATGATGGCGGTTCTTTATCCGGGACACACGCTGGCGGGAGAGAGCCATCTGATGTACCGTGATCTGGCGCGGGAAGACTTTATCATCATGCAGCCGCAGGGACGTTCCAACGATGAGGCGGAAGAAGTATTGATTTGTTATAATAAGGGCGGTTTTATACCGAATATCGTGGCGCGTGAACGGGAGGTACAGACGGTGCTTCTGGAGGTGTCAGCGGGATTTGGCGTGGCGATTCTCCCGGAATATGCCGTCCGCCATTATCGGAATGCGCGGAATCTGGTAGTGGTTCCGCTTCTCCGCGCGGACGGCAGCCCGGAAGAACTTGATTTTGAGATTGCATGGCGTCAGAGCAACCCGAATCCGGCGATTGAAAAGCTGCTGCAGTGGGTGGAGACGCATGAGTACGTGGAGTAGAGAAGAGAATTAAAGACAATTAGAAAAGAATAAAAACAGGCATATCGCAGAGTCTTTGCTTGAAATGATTCAAGAATCTTGCGGTATGCCTGTTTTGAATGGATGACAAGGCTTGTGTTTATAGAATGACACTTATCAAGCATTCTGTCTCTTAAGAAAAAAATTTACGTTTAGTCAAATGGGAAAATAACCGTCAACATCCACTTAAATGCCTCTGGCGCAAACACCGCGTGCGGCTTTTTCGCCGGCATGACGAGCACTTCACCGGCATGAACGAGATGCTCAACGCCGTCAACGGTAAAACGTCCGGTGCCTTCCAGAACCGTTACCATCGCATCGCCGGTGGAATCGTGGGTGGAGATCTCCTCGCCCTTTGCGAATGCGAACAGGGTAACGCTGACCGCCTCATTCTGCGCCAGCGTCTTGCTGACGATCTGACCGTCCTCGGCATTTACCAGACTGGTTAAAGTCTGAACTTTTTCATGGGTGATGTTTTTGATATATGGGTATTCCATGGTGCTCCTCCTCCATAATAAAAGATTTATAGTTGTTTATAATGTGCAGATTCTCAGAAAAAGGGTTAATCTAAGATCCTTCCATCAATCGAAATCGTTGTCACCTGCCACGGAATGAATTTTCCACTTGCCTGCAGGGCATTTTTTACGGCGTGCTCGATACCGCCGCAGCACGGAACCTCCATGCGGACAACGGTCACGCTTTTGATATCGTTGTTACGGATGATTTCGGTCAGCTTTTCGGAGTAGTCGATGCTGTCAAGCTTTGGACATCCGATCAAAGTTATTTTACCATGGATAAAGTCCTGATGGAAGCGGCTGTATGCGTAAGCGGTACAGTCGGCAGCGATCAAAAGTTTGGCACCGTCGAAATAAGGGGCGCGGATCGGGGCTAATTTGATCTGAACTGGCCAGTTGGACAGAGCGCTTATTGGGGTGTTTTCTGAATGGTCACAAGCAGCGGATTCAGAAAAATTGTCATGTGTGATAGCGGAAGCAGCACTGCCAGGACAGCCTGTGGATGTGGCTGCTGAGGATGCATGGGAAGCAGCTGTGTCAGGACGTTTCAGGAAACGGCTCATGGATCCAGGACATCCGCCAAATGCCGGTGTCGCCGGTTTTGCTTCGGAACGTGCGGATGCATTTGCCGCTGCGTTTGCCTCTAATACCTGCTTTGCTTTGCGTGCTGCCATGTGAACCTGGACTGCCGCCTCATCGTAAGCCGCCGCCTCGCGCTCGACAAAAGAGATCGCGCCGGTCGGACAGGCTGGCAGGCAGTCGCCCAGACCGTCACAGTAATCATCTTTTAAAAGGGCTGCTTTACCGTCCACCATGCCGATCGCGCCCTCATGACAGGCGGAAGCGCAGAGACCGCAGCCGTTGCATTTTTTCGGATCAATTTCTACAATTCTTCGTACCATATAAATTCCTCGTCTTTCTTATTCATGTGCATCTGACCGATCTTCATACATGAAAGGATGAGATATGTCAGAACATCTATTTTGATTTTTTTGTTTCCTTAAGTACATGATAAGTATAATCGTCCGGCACAGAAAAGTCCGTTGTTTTTACAACATTTTTGAAAAGTTATAATAGCTGTCGAGAGCTGTTATCCTCCCTTTACTTTCCCATATCCATGTACTATAATTAATACTTATATAGCCTGATGATGCAAAGCTGGATTGATAAGATTCAGCGAGGGCAGTTCGATGTGATTTGGTGGAACTGGTTGAATAAGTCATTTGACAGAGTGATCGGGCGGATGGGAATTATTAGAGTTTTAAAGAGGATTCATAGAGATAAAAATAGAAAAGGAAAGGAAATCGGAGATTTCTTTCAAGAAAGGACAACACAAGATGAGATTTGCAAATAGAATGGAGCGGTTTGGCGAGGGCGTGTTCTCTATGCTGGCACAGATGAAGAAGAAAAAGCTGGCGGAAGGGGAGGCGATCGTTGATTTGAGCATCGGCGCGCCGAATATCGCGCCGGCGCCGCATATTTTAAAGGCGCTCAGCGAAGCCTGTCTGGTACCGGATAATTATCTGTACGCGATTCAGGATCAGCAGGCGCTTCTGGAGGCAGTATCGGAGTGGTATGCGCGCAGGTACGGGGTAGAATTGAACCCGGAGACGGAAATTTGTTCCCTGCTTGGTTCCCAGGAGGGACTGGCACACATTGCGCTTTCGATCGTGGACGAGGGCGATGTGGTTCTGGTGCCGGATCCGTGTTATCCTGTCTTTGCGGATGGTCCGTCGCTGGCGGGGGCGGAACTTTACTATATGCCGCAGCGCGAGGAAAATCACTACATCATTGATTTGAAGGAAATTCCGGAGGAAGTCGCTCAGAAAGCGAAATTTATGATTGTTTCCTACCCGAACAATCCGACGGCGGTGCTGGCTCCAGACAGTTTCTATGAGGAATTGATTGCATTTGCAAAGAAATATGATATTATCGTTCTTCACGACAACGCCTACAGTGAGCTTGTGTTTGACGGAAGAACCTGCGGAAGTTTCCTGCGTTTTCCGGGCGCACGCGAGGTCGGCGTGGAGTTTAATTCGTTGTCAAAAACGTACGGATTGGCGGGCGCGCGCGTCGGCTTCTGTGTGGGAAATGAGGAAGTGGTCAGCCATCTGAAAACATTGAAATCCAACATGGACTATGGTATGTTCCTGCCGATTCAGAAAGCGGCGATCGCGGCGATCAGCGGTGACCAGAGCTGTGTGGCTTCGACGAGGGCGGCATATGAGAGACGGCGCGACTGTCTGTGCGACGGACTTGCATCCATCGGCTGGAAGATGGAAAAACCGGAAGGCACGATGTTTGTGTGGGCGCCGATCCCGGCAGGATTTACAGATTCACTGGAGTTTGTAAAGGCTTTATTTGAAAAAGCAGGTGTTCTGGTGACACCGGGCAGCGCATTCGGACCGTCGGGCGAAGGTCATGTGCGGATGGCGCTGGTGCAGGATGAGGACGCAATCAACCTGGCGGTACGCCGGATCGATGAGAGCGGGATTCTGAAATAAATAAGAGATGGAGAAAAAATGCCAGATCGAAATATAAAAATTACCCTGCAATATGACGGAAGCCGTTATGACGGCTGGCAGAAGCAGGGAAACACGGACAAGACGATACAGGGAAAATTAGAGCAGATTCTGGAGAAAATGGCGGGACAGACGGTAGAGGTGCACGGTTCCGGACGGACAGATGCAGGCGTCCACGCATGGGGACAGGTGGCGAATTTCCATCTTCCGGCGTCCTGTGCCGGGATGAGCGCGGAGGAGTTGAAAGCGTACCTGAACCGCTATCTCCCGGATGATATCGCTGTTTTATCGGCACAGGAGGCGGGAACGCGTTTTCACAGCCGTTTAAATGCTGTTTCCAAGACGTACTGCTACCGGATTGAGACGGCAGCGAAGAAAAATGTATTTGAGCGCCGATATGTGTACGGTCTGGGGGAACCGCTGGACATAGCGTCCATGAGGCGGGCGGCTGCGTATCTGACGGGTGAGCACGATTTTAAAGCATTCTGTTCGTTGAAACGGATAAAAAAATCGACGGTGCGGAATCTCACTGCTATTGAGCTGACCATGCAGGAAAGTGTGTGCGAACTGCATTTTCGTGGCAATGGCTTCCTATATAATATGGTAAGAATCCTGACCGGTACACTGATCGAGGTAGGACTTCATAAGCGGACACCAGAATCAGTGGCGGAGGCGCTTTTTTCCTGTGACCGAGCGCTGGCAGGCTTTACGGCGCCGCCGGAGGGGCTTTTTCTGGAACGGGTCGAGTATGAATAAAGCTGCATTGATTTTTGCCAGCTGCCGTGAGGAGCTGGACAGAAATCAGAAAAAATTCATAACAAATGCAATAAGAACTGGTTTCTCTGCATTAAGTTATATAGAAAGGAAATTTCGTCCATGTTTTTGATGGGGCTTTTAACGACCATGGAAGAGCCGGTCGCCTATGATAAGATGAGCGATGAAAAGCTGCTTCTGCGAGTGGCAGAGGGAGATAAGGCGGCGTTTCAGCAGCTTTATCAGAATACGGATAAAACTATATATGGTTTTATTCTATCGATTTTGCGGAATCCGCAGGACTCTGAGGAGGTCATGCAGGAGCTTTATTTAAAGGTCTGGACTTCGGCTGGAAGCTATCAGTCGCAGGGCAAACCGCTGGCGTGGATGTTTACGATCGCTAGAAATCTTTGCTATATGCGCTTCCGTGACCAGAAGCATGAAGCGGATATCGGGCTTTCGGATCTTTCTGAGATGGAGACAGGGGAATTCTGTCCCCAGATAGAGGATGCTGCGGATAAGATGGTATTACACGCAGCACTCAAAATATTAAATGAAGAAGAACGGCAGATTGTACTTCTGCGGACATCAGCGGGGTTAAAACATCGTGAGATCGCGGCAGATTTGGAGATGCCGCTGGCAACGGTGCTTTCCAAGTACAACCGTGCTATGAAAAAACTGAAAAAACACCTGAGAGAGGAGGGAGTACATTGACCGATCACTCTGAAACAGCGTGGGAACAGGATGAGATTGAGTCACATCTGCGATCGGCGATGGACGCCCTGACTCCCAACGTATTCGATAAAATCGATCTCTCGACGCCACAGGAGATCTATGTAAAACCATCCCGCCGTGTACGGATGTACCGCCGGATGCGGACCGTGGCGATGGCAGCAGCCGCCTGCCTGTGTGTGGCTGTGTTAGGAGGCGGTGTTTCATTTTACCAGAATCACCGTGTCGATTCGGTGATTGGCATCGATGTCAATCCGAGTATTGAGCTTTCCGTCAACCGGAACGAGAAAGTATTGCAGGCGAATCCGCTTAATGAGGATGCGGAGACGATCCTGGATGATATGAATTTGAAAAATGTAGACCTTGATATTGCGGTCAACGCATTGATCGGTTCGATGGTCCGGAACGGTTATCTGGATGAACTGGACAATGCGATTCTGGTTACCGTGTCCAATGAGAATGAGAAAAAGGCATCATCATTGCGTCAGGATGTCGTAGGGGATGTAGAGTCTTCCCTGCAGGAACACGCGGTACAGGCGGTTGTCTATGACCAGCGGATGAAGGTAACCGGGGAGATTCAGGATCTGGCGGAGAAATACAATATTTCTTATGGAAAAGCGTATTTTCTGCGGGAGCTGATCCGGGATAACGACCTGACCGAAAATGATATGAAAAAATTTGCCGGTATGACGATGGAAGAGATTGCGCGGGAGATCGCGGATCGTGCTTATACGGTAGGTTATTCGAAGACGGACAGCACCATTGAGACGGATGCGGCTCTGGTTCATGAGGTGACATTGCCGCAGACCGAGGAAGAAACCTTAGCGGAGACGACCGTGGAAAGCACCGGTCAGCCGGAAAATGAACCGACGCCGGCAGAGCAGCCATCGACTGCTGCACGCCCGGTGGAGACAACCGCCGCAGCAGATGAGGAAGAGGAGGAAGTCGATTCGGGAGGCAAGAAAGCGAAGATTGACTATGTAGACTACGAGAGCGGTTCGCTGAACATCGTTTTTAAGGAAAAGGTTAAATGGAAAAATCCGACCGTGTCGGTGGTAGATCCGGACGGTCAGAGCTATTCGGCGAGAATCACGGACACAGGCGGAACCTCCTGTGAGATTCACGTCAAAGGGCTTCCAGCCAATACGGAGTGCACGTTTACGCTCGGCGGAGTGGCAGTGCGGGACGGCGGTTCCTTTGGTACGGTAAAAGGCTATTTCGAGACGCCGGATATTGCGGATGATCTGATGGATGAGGATGACGACGATGCGGATGATGAGACAGTGGAGACAAAGCCATCCGAGACATCCCGTGCGCCGGAGACACAGACAGAAGCAGTAAAAGAGAGCACGCACTCGGAGACAGAGTACAGTCAGATGGAGACAAAGCAGACGGAAAAAGAAACGAAGACAGATGCGGAGTCAGCTAATTAAAGCGGAGTGTATGAGGATATATGATTCCTGCTGCCTGAACCATGATATGTCTGGAGTTATCAGAAGTTGGATTCGGGCAGCAGGAATTTTAAGAACCATTAGAATTATTTGCAGGAAGCCTCGTGACGGAAAAATATCCGGGGCATTACGAGACTGTAAAATGTTTCGAACTGGTAAACAATTATAATTGTTCAAAAAAACATAAGTGTTTGAAAAAAATACTTGACGAAACAAAAATTTATGATATAATAATAAATGTGGCTGAGACAGCTATGAAATAAAAGATTGGGCTATCGCCAAATGGTAAGGCAACGGACTCTGACTCCGTCATTTTCAAGGTTCGAATCCTTGTAGCCCAGCTATTTTGAGACAGTGAGGATGATTCATCCTTACTGTTTTTCTTTTATCTTTTCTGTGTTTTTTTCTGATTGGTAGATTCTTAAAGATTCCAACGATTGACAAATTCCCTAAAGTACAATAGACTTATCTGGAAACATAATTGAGAAAAAGTTTCAATAGTATTTTTCTCTCTATGCTTTGCTTCAAAATCAGGCGGATGTAGAAGCCTGATGACATACAATGAGTTTGACCAATGAAGAGAGATGGAGGCAGAGAATGACATTAAAGGATTTACCAATAGGAAAAACTGCAACCGTTCGGGCAGTTGGCGGAGAAGGTGCATTGCGGCATCATTTTCTGGATATGGGATTGATTCCGACTGCATCGGTTACGATGGTAAAATATGCGCCGATGGGCGATCCGGTTGAGGTGCGGATTCATAGTTATGAACTGACGTTGCGCCTGGCGGATGCAGAGAAGATAGAGATTGAGAATGTACGCGAGGCAGGAACTGAAGCAGCGGATAAAAAGGAACATGGGATTCCGATGGCGCGCGCGATCGATCACCCTGGACTCGGAGAAGGTGGAAAATACCATACAAAGGCGGAGGAACACCCATTGCCGGATGGCACCGTCCTGACGTTTGCCCTGGCAGGTAATCAGAACTGTGGCAAAACGACGCTTTTTAACCAGCTGACCGGCTCCAATCAGCATGTGGGGAATTTCCCAGGCGTGACGGTGGACCGGAAGGATGGCACGATCCGCGGACATGAAAATACGAAAGTGACCGACCTGCCAGGAATCTATTCCTTATCGCCATATTCGAATGAGGAGCTGGTGACGCGTCAGTTTATTTTGCAGGAGCACCCGAAGGGAATCATCAATATCGTGGATGCGACGAACATTGAGCGCAACCTGTATCTGACCATGCAGCTTCTGGAACTGGATATTCCGATGGTTCTGGCGCTTAATATGATGGACGAGGTGCGCCAGAACGGCGGTTCTGTCCGTGTCAACGAACTGGAGGAAGAACTGGGAATTCCGGTTATCCCGATCTCAGCGGCAAAGAATGAAGGAATCGGAGAGCTGATCGATCATGCGCTTCATGTAACGCATTTTCAGGAGAAACCGGGACGGCAGGATTTCTGTGATGCGGATTATCACGGTGGTGCGGTGCACCGCTGCCTGCATGGCATTATGCATCTGATCGAAGATCACGCGCAGAATGCGGGTATTCCGGTGCGCTTTGCTGCATCAAAGCTGGCAGAAGGCGATGAGGAGATTGAGGCGCGTCTGAATCTGGACACGAATGAAAAAGAGACGCTGGAACATATTATCTGCCAGATGGAGAAGGAACGCGGGCTGGATCGGGCAGCTGCGATTGCGGATATGCGGTTTGGTTTTATCGAAAAAGTCTGCAGGCAGACAGTCGTCAAACCGAGGGAAAGCCGGGAACACCAGCGAAGTGTGAAGATTGACCGTCTTCTTACCGGAACCTACACGGCGATTCCGGCATTTATTGCAATCATGGGTCTGGTATTCTGGCTGACATTTAATGTGATTGGCGCGGTCCTTTCAGATGGTCTGGAACTGGTGATTGGATGGCTGACAGAGCGGGCAGACGCAGCGCTGACAGCGGCAGGTATCAATCCGGTGCTCCATTCCCTGCTGATCGATGGTGTGTGCAATGGTGTCGGAAGTGTTTTGAGCTTTCTGCCGATCATTGTGACGCTGTTTTTCTTCCTGTCGCTTTTAGAGGACAGTGGTTATATGGCACGTGTGGCGTTTGTGATGGATAAACTGCTTCGAAAGATCGGCCTTTCCGGACGGAGTATCGTGCCGATGCTGATTGGCTTTGGCTGCACGGTACCAGGAGTCATGGCAAGCCGGACGCTTTCTTCGGAGCGGGATCGAAAAATGACGATCCTGTTGACTCCGTTTATGAGCTGTTCCGCCAAGATTTCGATTTATGCGTTTTTTACCGCCGTCTTTTTCCCACATCATGGGGCGATTGTTATGATTGCACTTTATCTGTTGGGAATCCTGATGGGAATTTTGATGGCAATGCTTCTTAAAACAACTTTATTTAAGGGTGAAGCCGTTCCGTTCGTCATGGAGCTTCCGAACTACCGGATGCCGGGAGCGCGCAATGTCGCCCAGCTTCTCTGGGAAAAGGCAAGGGATTTCCTGCAGAAAGCATTCACGGTTATTTTTGTGGCGACGATTTTAATCTGGTTCCTTCAGACATTTGATCCGCACCTGAATGTTGTGTCCAATTCCCAGCAGAGTCTTCTGGCGGTTATTTCTGGTGTGATTGCACCACTGTTTGCGCCGATGGGATTAGGCGACTGGCGTGTCTGCACGGCACTTCTGACCGGATTTATGGCAAAAGAGAGTGTTGTATCAACGCTGTCGGTTCTGTTCGGGACGACTCAGAGCCTGCGTGACATTCTGACCCCTCTTTCAGCGGTCAGTCTGCTGGTTTTCTGCCTGCTCTATACGCCGTGCGTGGCAGCGATCTCATCGGTCAGACGCGAACTGGGCGGAAAATGGGCTTGCTTTGTCGTGGTGGCGCAGTGCGTGATTGCGTGGATCGTAGCGTATGCGGCCTATCTTTTGCTGGGGGTGGTAATGTAGGTTTTGACTGAAAGTGAACCAAGGAAAAATTTCAAGCAACAAAAGGATCTGCTGTTTTGTTCTTTTTGTGGGTTTACAGTAGACAACATTTTAGAAAAATGTTTATAATAGTAGGAAGTGAAAAAATGGACAGGAAAGTAACCGGATGGACAGTCATTCGAAAAAATGGATCTGTTTTTATCGAATAGAACCAGGAGGCGGGGACGGAGTTAATGCAGACGATCAATGAAGACATCAAAAATGGCACATTTAAGCCGGTGTATCTGCTATACGGCGAAGAGGCGTTTTTGAAGCAGAGTTATAAAAAGAAGCTGCGGGCGGCGATCTCGGGCGATGATACGATGAACTACAATTATTTCGAGGGAAAAGGGCTGGATGTGAACGAGCTAATCAGTCTGGCGGACACGATGCCATTTTTCAGCGAGCGGCGTCTGATTCTGATCGAGGACAGCGGATTTTTCAAGACTTCTTCGGAGGCGCTGGCGGAGTATCTGCCGATGATGCCGGACACGACCTGCATCGTATTTGTGGAGGAGGCGGTCGATAAGCGAAACAAACTCTACAAAAAGGTCAAGGATCTGGGTCACATTGCGGAGATGAAGCGGCAGGACAGCGCGCAGCTCGCCAGATGGGCGGCGACGATCCTGGCGCAGAATGGGCGGAAGATCACGCCGTCCACGATGAATCTCTTTTTGGAGCGCGTCGGCGATGATATGGAAAACATCCGGATGGAGCTGGAAAAACTCATTTCCTACACGATGGGCAGTGAGGTAGTGACGGCAGAGGATGTGAAAGTCATCACGACCGTGCAGATCACGAACAAGATCTTCGACATGGTAGCGGCGATCACGGCGGGAAAGACGAAGCGGGCGATGGATCTGTACGAAGACTTGCTGACACTCAGGGAGCCGCCGATGCGGATCCTGTTCCTGATTGCCAGACAGTTTAACCAGCTTTTGCTGGTGCGAGAATTGCAGGCGTCCGGCGCAGACCGGGGGACGGTTGCCTCGAAATTGAAAGTACCTCCGTTCGTAGCCGGAAAACTCAGCAGCCAGGCGGCGGCATTTACGAAAGAACAGCTCATTTCCTATGTGCAGACCTGCGTGGATGCCGAGGAGGCAGTCAAGACCGGGCGGATGGGCGACCGGCTGGCGGTGGAGCTGCTGATCAGTCAGCCCAGAAGTTCCGTGCGCTGATTCTAAAGGGCAGTGCACGGAACTTCTGGGCTGACTGATTCTAAAGGGCAGTGCCAGCATCAGAATCAGCGGTTCTTCGGCCGGACCCGGCTGGAAAAGAAGTAACAAAAAACCATTATTCTGTCACACCCACAGAATAATGGTTTTTTAATTTGGGTTAATTTTTAATATATAATTCGAAAGATCCGCTCTGGATAATTAAGCCAGAGTATTTACAGCCTTGGAAAGACGGGATACTTTGCGGGAAGCTGTATTCTTGTGGTATACGCCCTTGGAAGTAGCCTTGTCGATCTCGCTGGTAGCAGCTAATAATGCAGCCTGTGCAGCAGCCTTATCTTTTGCAGCAACAGCAGCTTCAACTTTCTTAACAGCAGTTTTAACTTTGGATCTGATAGCCTTGTTTCTTGCAGCTCTTGTCTCTGCAACTAAGATTCTTTTTTTTGCGGATTTAATGTTAGCCAATGTAGTGTACCTCCATCATAAATTCTTTTATTTTGATTCGTAATTCATTTTGTATTTGGTTTGCATTAAAGCCTGGACACGGACAGTTCAATGTAAACATACTATTACATTCTATCGAATAAAGGCAGTATTGTCAATATCTATTTGCCTGTTTTTAGGGAAAAATTCGGAAAAAATGAAAAGGGAGCTGAAAAAGCAGCTCTTGTCAAGTTGCATAACCGGAATAAAAAATAGAAAAAATTGATCGTTCAATATGATGAAATTGTGAAAAAATAAAAAAAGTGCTTACACGAATGGAAAAAAGACGTTATAATAGCGAACCGTAACCCAAGTTGAATATAGTTTGAAAAAACGCAGTGAGATTGCATACAGCAGTAGAGATCGAAACGAGTTTCCGATTTCTGCTGCTTTTTATTTTGTGAAATTTATCACGGACAGCATCTTGCGCGTGGGTGTGCCGGACTGATTTGCCGATGCATCTGGATAGAAGCAATTATTTTATAGGAGGAGAATGAAAATGCCAAGAAATAAGAGAGAAAGTTTTATCTATTCCGTTATCATGTGTTTCACTATGGTACTCTGGATGAGTATGTACAATGTAACCCTTCATATGGGACATTTATCCTTGGAAACGATCCGCGAAGGATGGATCGGATTCCCGTTTGCATTCGTGTATGCGTTTCTGTTTGACTGGTTCATCGTGTCCGGTCCGGCGAAGGGAATTGCGTTCCGTTACTTTGTATCACCGGAGAGCAGCACACTTCGTAAAGTAATCACGATCTCCTGCTGCATGGTCGTTCCGATGGTATTTGTTATGTCCTTATATGGCGGTCTGGAAGCCTGCGTGAAATCCGGCGCATGGAGCCAGTTGCTCATCATCTGGCTGACCAATATTCCGAAGAACATCATCATGGCGCTTCCGTTCCAGCTCATCGTAGCAGGTCCGCTGGTGCGCCGCGTGTTCCGTACCGCATTCCCGGAGGGAACCGTGCTGCAGGAACCGGTTATGTAGGGAGATAGCAGAAAATTTATAATCATCGTAACTGTTCAGTGCCTTCACAGTCACGCGCAAAAATCCATTAAAAATTGCCTACGGCAATGGGATTTTTGCCTGCTGGCCCATGTTTTCGTACGGTCAGCGCAGTAAATGCGCAGACCTACTGAACAGTTACTAATCATCATTATATAAAAAGAGGATATCTGGTTTTTGTATCATTATGGGTTCAGTAATACCGAAGCATAAAATACGCGATCCCGCCATTCAAACCGTGCATCGCCGTGGTACTGTTCGGCGATCATGCGGATCGATTCGGTTCCGATGCCGCTTCCCGCAGGTTTGGTCGATACCAGTTTTTCATTCATCCAGATAGGGCTGAATGCGCTGGTGTTGTCCGTGGTGATGGACAGGGTGGAGGTACCCGTCTGCACCGCGGAGAGACGGATGAAAGGCGGCGTGTTTTCAGAGCCGGAACACCCGGTCTGACAGGAGAAAAAGTTGTAGCCGAAGAGCGCCTGACAGATGCAGAAAGCGGCGGCACGCACGACCAACAGATAATCGATGATAAATAAATATAGAAATAAAATCATTCCGCTCTCGGCGTCTACTATCAGCTTAAATAAAACGCCAAAGCAAGGGAGCGCGAGGTATTGCACCCATACACTGGACAAATCATCTACAATCGCGATTTTCAAAACAAAATCCCTCTTTTCTTCTGATTGTCTGGAAAAAGGCTGCTTACGCATGTTTCGAACCTTTTGATCCTAATATCATAAAAGTATCACAACATAAAAAGAAGCAAAAAAGGCATAGTTTTTACATCTTATGAAACAGACTTGATACCCTCTGCCGATCATGCGAAAATGTGTGATCGGCAGAGCTCTTTTTTGATGTCTGACAATCCCTTACAAATTTATGAAAAACCTATGAAAAATCCCCCCGCCCCCTCGCCAAGAGAAAAAAGTTATGTTATAATTTATGGAAGAATGCGTTTTTGGCGCAGCGGTTTCAGAAACGGGACGTATTGGACCGGAAGCCGCGGCATATATAAAAAAGGAACCATGTATGCTCAACGAAGACAAGATAAAATTAATGACCGAACTGGCACTGTTTGAGAAGAAGCATGCTTCCCAGATGAAAACAGTCAATCAGTATTTTAAAAGCGACTATATCAGCCGCAATCTGCTCCGAGGATTTATAAGCTATACATTGTGCAGCATACTTCTCTTTGGAATGTGGATATTATTTAATGTAGAAGTAGTTCTGAGTTCGATAGGAATGGATGAACTGAAGGGACTGGCTTTTCGAGGAGGAGCTTTATACCTCGGGGGGCTTTTTCTGTATGTCGTCCTGACGATCATCGTGTATGGCGGGCGGTATGAGTACGAGGAAAGGATGAACCGGATCTACATAGCGAAACTGAAACATCTGGATAAGCGCTACGATATACATCGGCGCGCCAGAAAAATGGAGAGAGAGAGGAGAGGCAGATGAGAGGACTCCTTGCAGGGAAAGAAGCACTCAAGGCTTTCTATGCGAGATACAGTGCATTTGTGAATGCATTCCTGCGTTTTATAACTGCCTTTGCGGCGGTGTTTCTGATTAACCAGAACATCGGACTGATGCCGAAACTGAGCGGCGGTCTGGTGCCGCTGTTTGCGGGAATTATATGTGCATTTCTCCCATTTGGAGCCATTGCGTTTCTGATTGGGATTTTTTTGCTGGCACAGCTCTTTGCAGCATCGATGGAAGTGGCGCTCATCACCTTGGTGTTTCTTCTGATCGTGGTGCTGCTGTATTACGGATTTCAGCCGGGTGACAGCGCGTACCTGATTGTAACGCCGATCTTGTTTTTTCTGAAGGTGCCGTTTGCAGTCCCGATGATTCTCGGACTGACTGGAAGCCTCGTATCGGTGATTCCGATGAGCTGCGGGATTTTTCTGTACTACGTGATTCTGTATGTGAAGCAGAACGGAAGCTTCCTGGCAGGCAGTGAGCAGACTGAGATCACGCAGATGCTGGCGCAGGTCATCAAAAACCTGCTGGCAAACCCGGCGATGCTTGTCATGATTGCGGCATGCTGCCTGGGGGCGCTGACGGTCTGTGTGCTCAAGAAACTGTCGATCAACTACTCCTGGGGGATCGCGATCGGAGCTGGCCTTATTTTACAGATTCTGGTTGTGTTTATCGGCGATTTCCGCTTTGGCGTTCCGGTGTCCGTGCCGGAGCTGGTTGTGGGAATGATTGGTGCGGTCATTGCATCGCTGATCTATCAGCTGTTTGTTTTTTCGGTCGATTACAGCCGGACCGAGTACACGCAGTTTGAGGATGACGATTATTATTACTATGTGAAAGCGGTTCCAAAGATTGCGATCTCGAGGACGGATGTAAAGGTACAGGAAATCAATAAAGTAAAGAGAAGATAGACTATTTTATAAAAGAAACTTGTTGTTAAAAGAAATGCGTGACGGGTCATATGTACGTGACTGGTAACAGAAACGCAGCCCGAAAGGGAGGGAAAAGAATGGCAGAGATACTGGCGGAGATTTATTCGTGGATCTCGTTCGTACCGAAGATAACCTTTAAAAATTTAATAGAGATCGCGATTATAGCAATTCTGGTATATGAAATGCTGATCTGGATCAAAAATACGCGGGCGTGGACGCTTCTGAAGGGTATTGTTTTTATTCTTGCATTCTTTCTGGCAGCTGCGATCCTGGAACTGGATACGATTCTGTGGCTTCTGGAAAAGACGTCGTACATTGCGGTAACGGCGATCATCGTTATTTTCCAGCCGGAGCTGCGGAAAGCACTGGAGCAGATCGGAAGCCAGAACGTGCTGACGACGCTGTTTTCAACGGATGATACGAAGAAAAATGAGGATTTCAGCGAAAAGACGATTGCAGAGCTGGTGCGTGCTTGTTTTGAGATGGGAAAAGTCAAGACGGGCGCCCTGATCGTCATCGAGAGGGGCACGCCGCTCGGAGAGATCGAGCGGACGGGCATCGAGGTCGATGGTATCGTGACGAGCCAGCTTCTGATCAATATTTTTGAGCACAACACACCGCTGCACGACGGCGCGGTCGTGATTCGCGGTAACCGTGTGACAGCGGCGACCTGTTATCTGCCGCTCTCGGACAATATGGATATCAGCAAGGCATTGGGAACCAGACACCGTGCGGCAGTCGGAGTCAGTGAGGCGACCGATAGCGTGACCCTGGTTGTATCGGAAGAGACGGGGCGCGTGTCGGTGGCTGTGTCCGGACGGCTTAAGAGTGTCAAGGATGGCGATGAACTGAGAGATATGTTGTCGGTTCTGGTAAAACGGGAAACGGAAAACACAGGTCGTTTCAGAATATGGAAGGGAAGACGCAGAAATGAAAGAAAAGCTGACGAATAATCTTGCGATCAAGTTGATTGCCCTGTTCTGTGCTTTCTTTGTGTGGCTGGCAGTTGTGAATGTGGCGAACCCGATCAAGGTATCGACGAGGGAGGTTCCGGTCACGATCACGAACGATCAGGTGCTGGAGCAGGCGGATCTTGCCTATGATGTGGTAGGCAAAAAAACGGCGGTGATCAGTTTCAAGATCCGGACGAAGGATGATTATAAGGTAAAGGCGTCGGATTTCAACGCCTATGCGGATTTATCGGAAATGTATGATGTGACGGGGGCGATCCCGATCCGAGTGGAAGTGGTGAACAATGAGGAACTGCTGGAGTCCACGCCGGTTGTGAAGTCCCCGGAGGTCATCAAGATCACGACCGAGGCGCTGCAGACCAAGGCATTTACGCTGAAAGCGTATCCGCAGGGCGAGGCGGCAGACGGTTACGAGGCAGGTGAGGTGACAATGGTGCCATCTCAGGTGACGGTCAAAGGACCAACCTCCCTGATTGGACAGATCAGCAGCGTGGGTATCCGTTTTGATATTAACGGTGCTGTGGCGGATGTCAGTGGAACAGCAACACCGGAGTATTTTGACGCCAATGGAAATGTGCTGTCAGATTTGGGAGATTCTGTCAAGACGGTTGGCGGAGATGTCTCTTATACGATGCAGATCCTGAAAGTAAAAGAAGTACCGCTTGATTTTGACGTCAGCGGCGAAGTGGCGGATGGATACCGCTATACGGGTCCGAAGACGGATATCAAGTCGGTGTCTGTGGCAGGACTCAAGACCGATCTGGCTTCGGTCAGCACGATCACGATTCAGGGACCGTCCCTCAATGTGCAGGGCGCGACAAAGGATGTGGAGTGCGAGATCGATCTGGATGATTACCTGCCGTCCGGGCTTACGATCGTGGGACTGGACAGCACGACGATCAACGTGACACTGCAGGTGGAGAAGCTGACGGAGAAAACCTTTACGGTCAAACCGGAGAATGTGACTCTAAACGGAAAGAACAGCAGCTACAGCTATACCGTCGAAGATACGAAGATGGAAGTCAAGGTACAGGGACTCGAGGAGGATTTAAGCAGTCTGTCGGCGTCGAAGATGAATATCCGGGTCGATGTATCAGGCATGGGACTGGGCGAGCACACGGCAGCGGCGCAGCTCCAGCTGGGGGACGCGTATAAGATGCTGTCGGCACCGGTTGTGACGGTGCGGGTCAGCGAGCATGGAAGCTCCAGCGCCCAGACGACGGAAAGCACCGAGAGTGACCGTGGAGACACGGACAGCCAGAGCAGTTCCAACCGGGAGAGCGGGCCAAGCTCGGCAAAAGAAAATGTGGATGCAGAGAGCGGCAATGTGGCATAAAGCATGGTACGCCGTCCACAAATGAGGAGAAAGAAGTTAAAATAATGGTAAAAGCAAAAATTAAATTAAAAAACCCGACCGGTCTGCATTTGAGACCGGCGGGAATCCTGTGTAATGAGGCGGTAAAATTCGATTGTTCCGTCCAGTTCCAGTTCCGTGGCACCGTGTCCAATGCAAAGAGTGTCCTGAGCGTGCTTGGGGCGTGCATCAAGAGCGGTGATGAGATCGAGTTTATCTGTGATGGAAAAGACGAGGAGGAAGCTCTGTCAGCGATGCTGAAAATCGTTGATGACGGGCTGGGCGAGTAGAAAAAAACGGTACGGTAAAAGACTGTGTACAGACGTACGGATAGGATGGAACTATGATCGTTTATTTGGTTTGCTATGCGGCTTCGCTGCTTCTGGCGCTCAGCCGCCATTATCTTTTATCCGGCGCAGGGCTTCTGGCAGCGGCGGTGTATCTGTATGCGTCAGACTATATCCGGAGTGGAAATCTTCTGCATTTGCGGGGGATTTTCGCTCTTTCCTTTGTAGGTGGACAGGGACTGGCGTGTATGAAGCTTAGTTATTTAAGTCAGGCATGGAGTGCGGGAACGTGGCTGGGACTTCTGGCGGCGTTTTCGGGCTTTTATCTGGCTTTTTATTATCTGGAAGCATTTTCCGGCGAAGCGTCCGTCCGTGTGGGCGGTCATTCCGGCGCGGTGCAGCGCCGGGGGCTGGAATCCTATGCCGGAACTGTTTTTTTCTGCGCGGTAGCGCTGGCGGCGGTATCGGCAGGCTGCTTCGCGATCGAGGCGGTCTATATGGGCTATATTCCGCTGCTGCTCCGTGGAGTTCCGCATGCCTATTCCTATTTCCATGTGACCGGGCTTCATTATCTGACGGTGTCCTGTGTGCTGGTTCCGGCGCTCTCTGTGATCTATTTTTGCATCGAGGGCGGTCGCAGCCGGGGACGGCTAGTGTGTATGCTTCTGGCAGATGCAGCGGCGGTGGCGATTCCGCTTCTGTGCGTGTCGCGCTCCCAGCTTCTGTTTGCGGTACTGCTGGCATTGATTACCTACATGCAGATGGAACACCAGCTGAATCCGATTTACGTTGTTTTTGCGCTGGCGGGGCTGATTGTGCTCTACATTCTGCTGACAATCGCGCGCAGCCATGATACTGCCTACCTGAATACGGTTTTTGAGATGAAACGGCACCTGCCGATTTTTGTGACGCAGCCGTATATTTATATTGCAAACAATTACGATAATTTCGACTGTCTGGTCAAGGGACTTGTGAAGCACAGCTGGGGCATGAAAATGCTGGCACCGTTCTGGACGCTGACGGGACTCAAGTTTCTGGTTCCGTCGTTGACGGCATTTCCATATTATGTGACGAAAGAAGAGCTGACGACGCTGACGATGTTTTATGATGCGTACTACGATTTCGGCGTAATTGGCGTGTTCGTCTTTTCTGCCCTGTTAGGAGCGGCGGCGTATCTGCTGATGCGGATGATGCGCCAGGTGCAGAATCCGATTACCTATCTTCTGTACGCACAGTTTGCACTTTACATGCTGTTATCGTTTTTCACAACCTGGTTCAGCAATCCGTCCACATGGTTTTATTTCGCGGTGACAGCGGTTGTGGCATTTCTGGTATCGCATAAGATTGCAGGGCGGTAAAAATATATGGATTAAGATATAAAAATGGAATAAAATCTGCTATAATAACAAAAAGACGACAATTCAGCAAGTTAAAGTGCTGCTTGTATACAGATTGAATTGCCGCATTGATCAATTTTATAGAAAAGAGGGTAAGCCAATGATTTCAGAAAAAATGATACCGCTTATGAAAAATAACTCCGCCATCCGTATGATGTTCGAAGAGGGCAATAAGCTGGCGGCGAAATATGGACGTGAGAATGTATTTGATTTCAGCCTTGGAAACCCGAGCGTACCGGCTCCGGCAGAGGTAAATCAGGCGATTCAGGATATCGTAAAGGAAGAAGATTCCCTGTTTGTACACGGATATATGTCCAACGCAGGCTATGAAGATGTGCGCGAGACGATCGCACAGTCGTTAAACCGCCGGTTCGGCACCTCCTTTCACGCAGGCAACATTCTGATGACGGTCGGTGCGGCAAGTGGTCTGAATGTCATTTTAAAGACCCTGTTAAATCCAGGAGAGCAGGTCATTACCTTTGCACCGTACTTTGTAGAGTATGGTTCCTATGTCCGCAACTATGATGGCGAGCTGGTGGTTGTATCTCCGAATACGGTGGATTTCCAGCCGAATCTCGTTGAATTTGAGGAAAAGATCAACGAAAAAACCAAGGCGATCATCATCAACACCCCGAACAACCCGACCGGTGTTATTTATTCCGAGGAAACACTGCAGAAGATTGCAGCAATTTTGGAAAAGAAACAGAAGGAATTTGGCACATCGATCGTGCTTCTGTCCGATGAGCCGTACCGTGAGCTGGCTTACGACGGCGCGGTTGTACCGTATGTGACAAAATATTACCGCAATACAGTGGTTTGCTACTCGTACAGCAAGTCCCTGTCCCTTCCGGGCGAGCGTATCGGTTATCTGGTAATCCCGTCTGAGATGGATGAGAGCACAAATGTATTCCAGGCGGCAACGATCGCGAACCGTGTTCTGGGCTGTGTCAATGCGCCATCCCTGATGCAGAGAGTCATCAAGCGCTGCGTAGATGCGAATGTGAATCTGGAAGCTTACGACCGTAACCGTAACCTGCTTTACAACGGACTGAAAGAGTGCGGATTTTCCTGCATCAAGCCGGAGGGCGCGTTCTACCTGTTCGTGAAATCCCCGGTGGAGAATGAGAAGGAATTCTGCGAGGTATGCAAACAGTACAATGTACTGGTAGTACCGGGAAGTTCATTCGCTTGCCCGGGTTATGTGCGCATCGCATACTGCGTATCGTATGGGCAGATCGAGAGATCGCTTCCGGCATTCAGAAAGATTGCGGAACACTATAATCTGGTATAGCGAAATTGCATCATTGCCTCGGAAAGGAAAAGGATGAGATGAAACGATATCTTAGAATGATTCTGAATATTGTGATTCCGTTCCTGGGTCTATGTCTGGTCATCTTTTTAGGTCCCAGGCTTCTGCGCTTTTTCATGCCGTTTGTGGTCGGATGGATCCTGGCACTTTTAGCAAATCCGCTGGTACGGTTTCTGGAACGGCGCGTGAAGCTGGTGCGGCGCCACGGCTCGATGTTGATCATTATCGCGGCGTTGGCGATCGTGATCGGTCTTTTTTACGGGGCGGGTCTTCTGGTTTACCGGGAAATGGGAAGTTTTCTGGCGGATGCACCGGAAATATATCAGAGTGTGATCGCTGAGATCGGGGATGCATTGCAGAATGGGCGGAAGCTTGCAGAATATTTTCCTCAGAATTTACAGCCGCCGCTGCTGGCATTTTCGGATAATCTGGATGGTTTGTTTGGAAAACTGGTATCGCGGGCGGCGGAACCGACCGTGCAGATCGCCGGACATGTGGCGAAGAGTATTCCGAATCTTCTGGTAAATATGGTCATTACTATCCTGTCTTCGTATCTGTTTCTGGCGGACCGGGAGTCCATCATGCGGTGGCTGAAAGGGCATCTTCCGGCATTTATATTCCGCTATATCGAGTATATGAAACGGGACGCAAAGGGAGTGATTGGAGGATATTTTCTGGCACAATTCCGTATCATGTGTGTGGTGGCGCTGATTCTCGCGGCAGGATTTTTGGTGCTGGGTGTCCGCTACGGTGTCCTGTTGGCATTTTTGACGGCGATTCTGGATTTTCTGCCGATCTTTGGAACTGGAACGGTGCTGTTCCCATGGGCGGTTGTGAAGCTGTTCGCGGGGGAGTATGCGTATGCGACCGGGCTTATCCTGCTCTACATCCTGACGCAGGTCGTCCGTCAGATCATCCAGCCGAAGATCGTCGGGGAGTCGATGGGATTGCCGCCTCTGATGACCCTGTTTCTTTTGTATCTGGGATTTAAGCTGCGCGGGCTGACAGGCATGATTCTGGCGGTGCCGGTGGGGCTTGTCTTTATCAATTTTTATAAATATGGGGCGTTTGATTCGATGATCCGGAATTTCAGGATGCTGATGGAGGCGATTCAGAAATTCCGGAGGGAAGAATAGGGGAGGTTTCTTTATTATATAGTAAAATTTTCTTTGTAATTTAATCTGGATAAATTATGCGGCGTATCGCGATATTTTTTCTTATATGCCCGGAGGAACGCAGCATAATTGCGGAATCCGGATTGATAGCAGGCTTCTGTGACGGGGGTGCCCCGGCGCAGGAGCTCGTTTGCGTTTTGGAGGCGTTTTTCGGTCAGGTATTCGGTAATGGTGTAGCCGGTTTCCTGGCGGAAGAGACGCATCATGTGGTATTTGCTTATGTAAAAGCGGGCGGCGAGCTGGTCGATCGTATGGTCTTCTTCCGGGTGTTCAGAGAGGTAGCGCATGAGTTCCAGGATTTTTTCGCCGGAAGGGGAGGTCGGAACGTATTCCCGATGGTTTTCGGAGGCGGCGCGATCGAGGTGTACCATAAATTCCAGGAATAATAAACGCAGAAGAAGCCCGGAGCCATAACTGCTGCCACCAAGGGATTCAAAGTTAGCATTGTCTGTGCCATTGTCATTTGTACCACTTGCCTGATAGGCATTTTCCAGTCTTGACAGCGCCTCTAAGAGCGGCGTCATGGTAAGGGAACCGAGGCGCAGAACATCGGACTGCTGTTCTCTGGCAAGCTGGAAACAGAGGTCGAGCGCACAGTCAGCACAGGAGAATGCATCCAGACATTCCGGCGACAGGTAGAGGATGATGCGCTCATATCGGCTGTGGTATGGCACGACCGGCTTGTGCAGGCAGTGCGCGCCGACGAGGACGATGTCGAGCGGGCGGAGGTGGTAGGAACGGCCTTCCACGATGTAGTCCGCTTCGCCATTTAACAGGATCAGGACTTTGTGAAAATCATGATAGTGGTAGGCAACCGGTGTATCCATCTGCCCGCGCAGGTGGAAGAGGCGGAATTCGTGGTTGAGGTAGCCGCGTTTTTCGTAGGCGGGGGATTCGTGGGTGGTATTTTCTGACATAAGGGGACTCCTTTTTTGAGTGTATTGCAGGTTGACTGTTGCGGGAAATTATATCTTGTATAAATGCATTGAGTTTGTTGTTTTCCTCTGAGATAAATATGTTTTGAAACACAGACATTTTATTTCATATTTCATATTATATAGCATTATATGCAATATTTAAAGCATGATTCTTCTATTAAAAGCTGCTATATTTTCCTAAAATTGAAATTAAAGAAAGCATAGATGGAATATTATGAAAATGCAGACATATTCAAAACATAAATGGATATGCATGATAAAGTGATTTCAAGAACGGAAGTAGAATAGAAATCATGGATGAAAGATTTTTATGGTATTGATTAAAAGGGGCAGGAGGTATCGCGATGAAACAGGTTGTGCTTGAAAAATATCACTGTATGGGAAATGATTACCTGGTGTTTGATCCAAATAAGAATGATCTGGAATTGAATGCGGAGAATATCAAGAAGATGTGCAGCCGTCATTTTGGCATCGGCGCGGATGGCATTCTGGCGGGTCCATATCTGGGGGAGAATGATTTTTATGTACGCATCTACAACGCGGACGGAAGCGAGGCGGAGAAGAGCGGCAACGGCATGGGTATTTTTGCAAAATATCTGCGGGACGCGGGATATGTGCAGAAAACGACGATCTCCTGGAAAACGCTGGGAGGCGAGGAGACAGTCTTTTATCTCAACGAGGATGCGACCCGTGTGAAAATTTCGATGGGACATCCGACGTTTTGGAGCGATGAGATTCCGGTGACCGGCGAGCGGCGGGAGATGGTAAACCAGACGATGGTATTTGGAAAGATTCCGTATGTCACGACTTGTCTTTCAATGGGAAATCCGCACTGTGTTATCTGGATGAATGAGATTTCGAAGGAAATGGTGTGCCGGATCGGAGAGCATTCGGAAACATCCGAATATTTCCCGGAAAAGGTCAATACGCAGATTTTAAATGTCCTTGACCGGACGAATATCCAGATCGAGATCTATGAGAGAGGCGTTGGATATACGCTGGCGTCCGGAAGCTGCGCCTGCGCGGCGGCGAGTGCGGCATACCGCCTGGGACTTGCCGATCCGCATATGTACGTCCATATGCCGGGTGGCACGCTGGAAGTGGAAATCAAGGAGGACGGCATGGTTTACATGGTCGGCGAGGTCGGCTATGTGGGACATATCCAGTTGGGAAATGAATTGAGCGAACAGTTGCGGATTAAATAAAAAAGTATTTGACAGAAAAATATCGGACTGCTATATTTTATTTATAAAAATTGTGAAAAGAATGACAGGGGCATTCTCACACAGCAAAACGATCATAAACGTATGCTTGAAATTTTTGGGGCTGTATAGGCAGGAAAATTTTGGGCGTATATGAAAAGAGGGCGAGGGGGCTGACTGGAAACAGAGACAGCTGCCTCGTTTTTTATAGGAGGAAATGGCGATGGGAGAGAATACGAACCGATCCGAACCTTTTTTTGATGAAGATGTTGATTTGGTAAAGCTGCAGTTTACCGATATTTTTGGACAGTGCAAAATGGTCCAGATGACGCGGAGGCAGGCGGAAAAAGCGATGAAAGAGGGGTATGCAATCAACCGGTTTGCGCTCGGCGGCTTACAGAAAGCTGGGATCGAGGGCGCGGCGGCGCCGGAGTATCTGACGGACCAGAGCGAGAGTGTGGAATTGTACTTGAAGCCGGATGCATCAACGTATCAGGTTCTTCCGTGGGATTCCGGGCAGGAAAATGTAGCGCGCGTGATCTGCCAGGTCTGCAATGCGGATGGGACGCCGTCCTGGACGGATTCGCGTCATATTTTACAGGAAACGGTAAAACGTGCCGAGAAGATGGGATTGGACTTTGATTTTGATTTCCAGTGTGAGTTTTATCTGTTTCACACGGATGATGATGGGAGACCGACGACGGTGACGCATGAGGTTGCCGGGTATTATGACGCGGGGCCGATCGATCTGGCAGAGGGCGTCCGCCGGGACATGGTTCTGAGCCTGGAGGAAGCAGGATTTGCGGTCGAGAGCACGCATCATGGTCTGACTGCCGGACAGCACAGCTTCGTCCTTCCGGCGCGCCGGGGCATTGAGGCAGCAGATTATTTACAGACGTTCAAGGCGGCGGTCAAACGGATTGCGAAACGCCACGGTCTGCATGCGACTTTTATGCCGAAGCCAAACATGAGCGGCGACGGCTCGGGGCTTCATGTGGGCGTGTCGATCTCTTCCAGACGGGGCGCCGAGGCGATGGAGCAGGCGAAGCAGTTTGCGGCAGGCGTGCTTAAAAATCTGAGCGATATGATGATTTTCACGAATCCGACCGTCAATTCATACAAACGTCTGGCGGCGGAGCGGAGCACGGTGTTCCAGCCGGAGTTCCCGGCGGCTGTGTGGGAAAAGGGAAGTGAAAAGGCAGTTCATGTGAAGGAAGACCGGAACGGACGTATTTCCGTGGAAGTGCAGTTCCCGGATCCGTCTGCGAATCCGTATCTGGCGCTGACGGCGATTCTGGCAGCAGGACTGGAAGGAATCGAGAAGGCGCTGGTGCTGGATGAAGAAGCGGGCGATGAGGATGCGCCGCGGTTCCCGGAGACATTGGGGATATTGCTCCAGAAGCTGGATCAGAATGAATTTGCACACCGTGTATTTGGGGAAAAGTTCTGCCGGATGTACGGCGAGGGCAAGAAAGAGGAGTGGGAACGCTTCTGTGCCTATGTGACGGATTGGGAAACAGCGGAATATCTGTATCGTTGTTAAGGGGTACGAAATCGCAGTGAGGTGAGACCACGTGGGAAACATCATAGTAGTATTTTCGAAGCCGCAGGACGGACGAAATATTAGAAATATACTCGTAAAACATGGAATACAGGTCACAGCCTCCTGCACATCGGGCGCGCAGGTTTTAGCGTTAACCGATGATTTGCGAAGCGGGATTGTGGTGAGCGGCTACCGGTTTGGTGATATGACCTGCCGGCAGCTTGCCGACCAGCTGCCGCCGGGATTTGATTTGCTTCTCATTGCTTCCCCGAGCCGGTGGAGCGGCGAAGCGATGGGAAGGATTGTCTGCCTGCCGGCGCCGTTTAAAATGGGAGATTTAGTTTCGACGGTCCGCATGATTGAGCAGACGCAGGCGGAAAAAAGACGGCGGATGCGCCGCCAGCCGCCGCAGAAGCGCAGGGAAGAGGATCAGAAAGCGATCGACACCGCAAAGGCTATTTTGATGGAGCGGAACCGGATGACGGAGCCGGAGGCGCATAAATATCTGCAGAAATGCAGCATGGACAGCCAGGTCAGCCTTATTGAGGCGGCACAAATGGTAATCAGTCTTTACAAAATGGCGTAAGATCCTTTACAATAGGATCAAAAAGGCAGAAGGAGCAGCAAAAACGATGAAATTTACAAAAATGCAGGGACTTGGCAATGATTATGTCTATGTCAACTGTTTTGAAGAAACGGTAAACGATCCGGAGAAGCTGGCGATTGCCGTCAGTGACCGCCATTTTGGAATTGGTTCCGACGGATTGATTCTGATTACCCCATCCGAGGTGGCAGACTGCCGCATGGATATGTACAATCTGGACGGTTCCCGCGGCGCGATGTGCGGCAACGGCATCCGCTGTGTGGGAAAATATGCGTATGACCACCATATCGTGGACAAGCCGCAGATTTCTGTTGAGACATTGTCCGGGATTAAATATCTGGATATGAAGGTCGAAAATGGCAAAGTAACGGCGGTCACCGTCGATATGGGCGAGCCGGAGCAGACTTCCGAGCTTCCGGAGAAGATCGAGGTAGATAGAACGGAATACGAATTTACCGGAATTTCCATGGGAAATCCGCACGCCGTTCTGTTTATGGATGAGATTGATTCCCTGGATCTGGAGACGATCGGACCGAAATTCGAGTTCCATAAGCGTTTCCCGGACCGTACCAACACCGAGTTTGTCAAGGTCATTGACCGCACGCACGTAAAAATGCGTGTCTGGGAGCGCGGATCCGGCGAAACAATGGCATGTGGAACGGGTGCCTGCGCGGTTGCCGTTGCATCCATTCTGGCAGGACATACGGAGGATGAGGTTGAGGTCGAGCTGCTGGGCGGCTGCCTGCAGATCCGCTGGGACCGCGAGAAAAACCACGTGTTCATGACTGGACCGGCGGTGGAAGTGTTTAGCGGGGAGTATGAGGAATAATTAAACAGGAAACTTTGGGACTTCTTTCACATATGGTAGTAGTACAACGATATGTGAGAGGAGTCTTTTCTTTTGGAAGAAAAAAAGAAAGTGATGATAGATGCCGGGCACGGCGGAACGAAAGATCCGGGAGCAGTATTTGAGGATCGGATGGAAAAGGACGATACCCTGCGTCTGGCGCTGGCAGTAGGGAGGATTCTCGAGGAAAATGGGGTGAATGCCGTCTACACGCGGTCAACGGACGTCTATGACACGCCCTACCAGAAAGCAGAGATGGGAAATGAGGCGGGCGCGGACTATTTTGTTTCCCTGCACCGCAATGCGGCGAGTGAGCCGGGAAAAGGTTCGGGCGTCATGACGCTGGTGTACAAGACAGGAAGGGAATCAGAACAGCTGGCGGATTCAATCCAGAGAGAGCTGGCGCGCACCGGATATGTGGATCTCGGCGTGATCGAGCGCCCGGATTTGATTGTGCTGCGGAAAACGCAGATGCCGGCGGTTCTGGTTGAAGCCGGATTTATCGACAATCCGGAGGATAACAAGCGGTTTGACGCGCAGTTTGACGAAATTGCGGCGGCGGTTGCATCTGGGATTCTAAATGTAATCGATGACGACATGGATCGCCGTCCGGTGGAAGAGAGCGACTATTATTACCAGATCCAGACGGGGGCGTACCGCATCCGATCGCTGGCAGAGCAGCAGTTAGAAGAACTGCGCCGTATGGGATTCCCTGCATTTCTGGTGTACGATGGGACGTATTTCAAGCTTCGGGTCGGTGCGTTTAAAAATCTCGACAACGCTGTGCGGATGGAACGGGAACTGCGGAAAGCGGGATTTCCGACGGTGCTTTTGTATGAGAGGGAGGTGAAGTAGGGGAGAAAAGCTGAAAAACAGACACTATCTGAAAATAAGAATAGAATGACTTATTTGATTGATTTTTGCTGTGCTTTTTGTAAAAATGAATGGAAAAAATCCCCTCATTATGGTATGCTGAAGATAGAAAGTAACAAGCATTTTCTTGTAGATAAAGGGAGGGGTTTGGTATGTCAGAGAAGAAAAAAATTATCATCACGATTGCGAGGCAGTATGGAAGCGGCGGTGCGGATACGGGCAAAAAGTTGGCGGAAGATCTGGGGATCAGTTTTTATGATAAGAACATTCTCCGTATGAACTCAGATGAGAGCGGTATCAAAGAGAGCTATTTCCATCTGGCAGACGAGAAGGCGGGCAACCGGCTTTTATACAAGATTATCAATACATTGACACCGGAAAAGGGCGCACCGTCGTTCGGTTCCGATCTCATTTCAGCCGACAATCTGTTTCGCTTCCAGTCGGAAGTGATCCGGAAGCTGGCGGCGGAGGAATCCTGCGTCATCATCGGCCGCTGCGCGGATTATGTGCTGGACGGCACCGAGGGACTGATTCGCGTGTTCCTCTACGCGGATATCAAGGTGCGCGAGGAACGCGTGCGTGAGCGGAATCTCTACGCGGACAAAGATGTCCTCAAAAATATCCACCGGATCGACCGGGAACGCCGCGATTATAATCGTTATTATGCAGGGCGCGACTGGGAGAAGCCGGAGAATTACGACCTTTTGATTAATACGACGCAGATTGGTGTGGACGGGGCGGTTCAGTTGATTAAGGATTATTTAAAAATGAGGGGGCTTTTGTAAAGTAAAAAGAATGACTTCCACTTGCAATTCAATATAGTATCGTGTAAAATGGCACATACAGCCGGGCGAATACGAGAGTGTTTGGACGGCTGTATGTGTTGTTTTGCTATTATTACAAGTAAGGGGAAAATATGAAATATCAAAATGATATTGACAAAATGAATACGAACCGGAATTTATTTCTGATGTCGCTGCCGATCTTCGTGGAGCTGTTATTGCAGCTTTTGGTCGGAAACGTTGATCAGATGATGGTAAGCCGGGTATCGCAGCCCTCGGTGGCAGCGATTGTCAATGCGAACCAGATCATGAACCTGGTAATTATCGTGCTGAGCATGGCATCGACGGCGGTTACCGTGATTTTGTCCCAGTATCTGGGCGCGCAGGATGAAAAAAATGCATCCCGGACCTGCATGGTCTCGATCGTGCTGATCGGCGGCGTCAGTCTTGCGGCAACGATCCTGGTTTTTGCCGGGCACACGCCGCTTTACCGGGCGATCCATGTGCCGGAGGAGGTTTTTGATGAGGCATCGCTGTATCTGCTGATTGTCGGCGCATTTATTCTGGTGCAGGGACTTTATCTGACCTTCTCAGCGATGATCCGTGCATTTGCCATGGTAAAGGAAGTCATGATTATATCAGTTATCATGAATGCCATGAATATTGTGGGAAATGCGATTTTAATCAACGGCTGGTTCGGAATGCCGCAGCTTGGGGCGGTCGGAGCGGCGATCTCGACGGATATCAGTAAGTTAGTTGGTCTGACATTGATGATCGGAATGTTTTTCAAGAGCCGCCGCGTCAAAATGGGAATGAGTTATCTGCGTCCATTTCCGGTGCAGATTTTAAAAAATCTCTGCCTATTGGCAATTCCGACGGGGGTCGAAAGTTTTTCGTACAATCTCTCCCAGATGATAATTCTGGGAATTGTTAATTCCTTTGGCACGCTGGTTACTGTAACCAAGGGATATTGTACGATTTTTGCCAATATTGATTATGTTTATGCGATGGCGATCGCGACGGCAACCCAGATTGTGCTGGGCTACCTGATCGGAGCGCGCCGTCTGAATGATATACAGAAACGAGTGAATGCGACACTGAAGGTTGCGATTGCGGCGTGTGTCGGGATGGCGGTGTTGATGTGCCTGGGAGGTAAATACATTTTCCTGATTTTCACAGACAACCCGGAGATCATTGCGCTTGGACGGCGGATTCTGGTGATTGAGATTGTGCTGGAGATCGGGCGCGCGGTCAACATTGTTATGACCAAATGCCTGATTGCGGTCGGCGATGTCCTGACCCCGACCACGGTCGGAATCACCTTCCAGTGGGTCGTAGCTGCCGCCGGCTCCTGGTTGCTCGGCAGCAAGCTCGGCTGGGGGCTGGAAGGCGTCTGGATCGCAATGGCAGCCGATGAATGCGTGCGCGGACTCATTTACGCGGTGCATTTTAAGAAAGAACGTTGGAAGAAGAATTTTAAGGGCGTGAAGACGGAAGCAGAGTTGGGAGAGGCGTAGAAGATAAGCGAAGAAAGAAAGTGTGAGAAAAAATGAAAGAAACAGGATGGAAAAAGACAGCAGGGAATGGTTCTGATGGAAAAAGAACGGAAGGAAAGAAATCGTTTGGCCGGGGGGAGAAAACAACTGGATTTTCCAAGAATAGTGCAAAAGTGGGAGTCAATGGGGAAAAACAGGGAAAATCTGCTCGTAAAGTGTCTGGAGTTGAGGATAAATGGGGCACACATGGGGACAGAAAACGAAATGTAGGGGAAAAAGACGGTCAGAAAACGGTTCGTGGTGGACAGCGTGGAAAAACAAAATGTCCGATTTACCGTGAGTGCGGTGGCTGTCAGTATCTCCATTTAACCTATGATCAGCAGTTAAAAGAAAAACAGAAGCGCATGGAAGAACTGCTGGGCGGTGTCTGTCCGGTTCGTTCGATCATTGGAATGGAAGAGCCGTATCATTACCGCAATAAAGTTCATGCGGTATTTGGATTGGATCGGAAAAATAATCCGATTTCTGGCATTTACAAAGAGGGGACACATCGGATTCTTCCGGTGGATTCCTGTCTGATTGAGGATCAGAAAGCAGACGAGATCATCGTGACGATCCGGAGTATGCTTCGTTCGTTCAAGATCCGTGTTTTTGATGAGGACACCGGATACGGTCTGCTGCGTCATGTACTGATTCGCCGCGGCTTCACAACCGGCGAGATTCTGGTCGTTTTGGTGACAGCATCCCCGGTATTCCCGTCGAAGAACAATTTCGTCAAGGCGCTTCGTGAAAAGCATCCGGAGATTACAACCATTGTTCAGAATATCAATGGAAGAAACACCAGTATGGTACTGGGGGACAAAGAACATGTACTGTATGGAAAAGGATATATCGAAGATGAACTCTGCGGACTCCGGTTCCGTATTTCGTCCCGTTCCTTCTATCAGATTAACTCAGTTCAGACTGAGAAGCTGTACGGAAAAGCGATGGAACTGGCAGAACTTACAGGCAAGGAGACGGTGTTGGATGCTTATTGCGGCATCGGTACCATCGGACTTATCGCCAGCAAGCACGCAGGCAAGGTGATCGGTGTAGAGTTAAATCAGGATGCAGTGCGGGATGCAGTGCAGAATGCGAAGAAGAACGGCATCACCAATGCACAGTTCTTCTGCAATGATGCAGGCCGGTTCATGTCTCATATGGCAGCCAGAGGCGAGAGTGCAGATGTGGTATTTATGGACCCGCCGAGAAGCGGAAGTACCGAAGAATTTATCGACGCGGTAGCACTTATGCAGCCGAAACGTGTCGTCTACATTTCCTGTGGTCCGGATACATTGGCGCGCGATTTGAAAGTATTCGCAAAGCATGGTTATCGGGCGAAAGAAGCATGGCCGGTGGATTTGTTTGGGTGGACGGGGCATGTGGAGACGGTTTGTCTCTTAGTTCTGAGAAATCCTGTGACACATATCAATA